>Ga0208794_1000032_pt1 | contig 238705 bp, 215 predicted proteins | sample 32_taG_FD_184106 | JGI IMG/M metagenome (GOLD analysis project Ga0208794, IMG submission 184106) | Marine viral communities from the Gulf of Mexico - 32_GoM_OMZ_CsCl metaG (SPAdes) (version 2) | ecosystem: Environmental > Aquatic > Marine > Oceanic | place: Atlantic Ocean: Gulf of Mexico... | reverse complement strand
GCGGTCTGGAACCACCTGATCCCATCCCGAACTCAGAAGTGAAACAGACCAGCGCCGATGGTAGTGTGGCGTTGCCCATGTGAGAGTAGGTCATCGTCAGGCTCTTAATGCCTAAACCCCAGCATCCTTGATGCTGGGGTTTTTTATTGCCTTAAAAAAAGTTCGGTTTCTCGTCAATCTATGACGTCGCGCACAGTGACATCTCGTAAACAAAGATAAACTTCTGTACATAAACTGGCCGAATCTACAAAAAGAGCCAGTCTCAGAGACGCTCATCAGTCATCTTTTAATCCGCCGCACAAAATTAATAAAGCGGCAGTCGTGAGATGTGGCTATGAGTCAGAAAGTATTAGTGTCTGTTTTTCTGTCCCTGGTTGCTGCTGGAGCCGGTGCTGAGTTACGTCCGATATCAGACGATGCAATGTCTGAAGTGACGGGGCAGGCTTTCCTCTCCGTAGACCGGGAATACCATCCTGATCCTGCCAATAACACGTCTTATACACGCGTGAACCTGGGGATGGACATCGAGGTCCAGACCAACGTAGATGTGCTTGAGCTGGGCCGCTATGAGCGCGAAGGGGAGCGCGCTGGCTCTTCGGACGTACTGATCGAGAACTTTTCACTTGGTTACATCAATAACCAGGCCTACTTCGATAAGAACCCAAAAGCCGCACAGCAGCTCAAGCCAGACGGTACGCCCTATGGCGAGGGCGAAATCGTGCCGTTTCATATCAGTAACCCATTTTTCGAATTCGCATTTGATGAAGCAACCAACGAAGTCGTGGGTGTCAGACTGGGCTTTGGCGAATCGATGGGAGTGCTGTCCGGGAGTATTCAAAGCCTAACGGGTAACGTCAACATTGATATTATTGATACCGGCCAGGGGCTCAGGGCTGCTGAAAACAGCACCGGTGGCTTTTTCGACCAGCTGGTCCAGTTACTCACGCCTGTACTCGCCGGTGGAAGCCCGCTGATTACCAAGGCCCAGCTGGTGCAAGGCCCCGATGCGCCCAATGCAGGTGAGTTGGATCCGGTCAGGGCCGAATTTGTTGGTGTGCCAAACGGCGAGTCGTTTGTACTTGAAGACGTAAACGGCGCTGTGGCGGGCATCATCAACCTGATTTCCCCAACCCTGAGTTCCGAGCTCTATACCACCAACTGTTCCGGCTTTCTCTTTGGCTCCTGTGACGTGGTTGTCGTCGCGCAGAACTGCGAGGTGCTGGGTATCGAAGCCTGTTTCCCGCTGGACCAGTACAACAGCTTCCCTGTAGGTGAGCTGGAAGCCGACAGCAATGGCCGTCGTCGCATTGTTGGTCCAAAAGATGGTGCGTTTATTTCGTTTCAGACCAAGGACCTGGATTGGCTTGAGGATGTGCGGAACACAAGCGCGACCCCGGAAGATTTCATCCGCGCAACCTCAGGCGCTTTCTTTAATATTCCAAACGGTGCGGTCGAGGTGAATCTTGCTGAAGCGCTGAACGGAACGGCCCGGTTCCGCACGGAATACATTGATCGGGGTAAAGGACTGTTCTGATGGCGAGTCTCAACCGCAAAGAGAAGGTGCCGGGATTCATCAAAGGCCTGTTTTCTTCAGCCTTGTGCCTGCTTTTATCCTCCCAAGTCATGGCTGAACTTCAGGACCTCAGCGAGGCCGAACTCTCGGAAATTGATGGGGCGGGCATTGGTCTGGTGCTGGAAGACTTCATGTTCTCCCATGGCACTGATGCCCCCGATGGTTCTGGTGAACAGGCACGGATCTTCCGGATAGGAGGCATTAAAAGCACCGATGGTCGTGACGTGGATATCACCGTCAATCATCTCTATATATCTGGCAGTGGCAGCAACTATGGTCAGAATCTCAGCCCCGTGAACCTTGGTCGCCTGATCAATCCATACAGAATCAATGTGGTGGATGGCAATTCGATTGGCGTGAATGACAAAGCGGTGCTGGAGATTGCTGCCCCTGCACTGGTCAACTCGATCCAGGGGTTCAATTGTCTGGATGCCGGAGCCCAGGTAGGCTCGGGGGTGTGCTCAAGTCGACCCCGAACGGAAGATTTCAGTGGTGAGCGGCCGGATATCGGCCTGCAGATGAACGTTGCAGTTGGGGATGATCGTTCCGCCAATATCAACATTCACGCAGAAAGTGCGGTCATCGACGGTAGCTATCTGCGGTTATGGGGTGACAACGAACGTCGCCAGATGGCGGGACAGTTCAAGCTCAACTTCTATTCTCCTGAGCTCTCAATCAATGCCTGTGAGCAGGATGGCAGTGCTTGTGGCTCGCGGATTCTGATGAGTAACTTTGCCCTCGAACTTGCCTTGGGAAACCAGCTGCAGCCAGTGTTCTTTGATGTCGATGGCACCGGTAACTTTGTCCTGGAAGTTGCGGCTATTCGACGCCCGGTGCCGGGGCAGATTGGTTCGAACGGGCTGCGGGCAAACAGCAATCCCGAAGCCTGGGATTTTTACGAAGACTATTACAGCAACCCTGATTATCGCAGCAATCTTCACATCGGCAACCTGAGTGTTGGTGACCGCGACTTTGGCTCCGCCAGGTTGGAGGGCATGTTAATCCAACACCTGGAAATTCGCACAAAGGACCTGGCGCCATGATCACAACGCTGATTTCCAGAGTATTGGGGTGGGGCGGATTGCTGTTTTCGCTGCCACTGATGGCCGAGCTGGAGCGTCTGGATGATCAAACGATGTCTGACGTTTCCGGTCAGGGAGGGATCTACCTGTCAGGGGATATCAGTATTAACGAGCTTGGTGGGCCGGTGGAGAACAGTTACTTCGGTCGGTGTGACGATGCCACAAAAAAGTGTGGCGCCCGGTTTGCCTATCGGCTGAAGGAGAACGGTGGCTGGATGGTGCTGGACGATATCCGTGGCACCTTCGCCTTCGAAGGGTTGACCCTGCGGGTACGCCATATCGACTCCGGCTTCGGTGGCGATGGCGAGCTCTTCGACCGGGACGTCCTGGAGTTGGGCCTGCCTGACATCGTTCGCTATAACGATGTTCGCTTCAAGATTGCTGCCAGCAACACGCCCAGGCCCACAGATCCCGGCTTTCAGCAGACTGATATTTTTTCGGTCCAGATGCGGGGTGACGTGATTATGCAGGGCAACCTGCTTGTATTTCCGCAAGGCAATCCATAAGGGGGCAGCATGACCACACAGACTTATAAGCGTGTGCGCGTGTCCACCGTGGTGTTATCGTTCATGGTGCCGCTATTGGCCCATGCCGATATGCAGCGTCTGGATGACAGTGATATGGCCGATATCAGCGGCCAGAGCGGGATCACGATCGAAATGGAGCTTGGGATGACGGCCGATCGTGTGTCCTACTTCGATGACGGCGAAGGCATCCACCTGGAGGGTTTCCGGGTTGGAGCTGCATCCGATCCCGAAGGCCGGGCGTTCCACCTGGTAAACGTTGATATTGCGGACGATGCTGCCCTGAATCTGGATTACCTGGTGGAGGACAGAAGGATTGAGTTCGGTGACATCCGGCTCGCCGGCGCTCCGGGCCTGAGTATGGGAGGCGTGTTTTTTGATCACAACCTTGAGGGCACCCTGAGCATTCGGCCGGGTGGTGCGCTTGGCGGCCCCGGGTATACGTTTGATTCCGCCTACACCATGACAGGTGGCCGCCTGGGCTATAGAACCAACGGCAATGAGGTGTTCCTCGACGACATCACCCTGAATGTCGAAGCCCTGGGCATAACCCTGGACGTGGTTGACGATACACTTCTGCTTGAAGCGCCACGCATCGTGGGTTCATATAATATTGGTGCCATCCGTTACAGCGATAATCCGCTTAACCACGGCAATACCTTCGATGCCACATCCGGCGCAGAATTGCCAAGTTACGGTGGCCTGAGCGGGGAGTTTGACCTGAGCAGCACGACCGCGATTCGCGCGGGCGGTCGTAGCGGTCAGGGACTTCGACTCGACAGCGAAACCATCATCAACAGTGCCAACTTCCTTTATCACGATGACGGTCAGTCCCTGGCCTTACGGGATATTACCGGTTACTACCGGGTCAACGATCTGCGTATTGATGTGACAACCGATTGGCAGAATCGGGCAGCCCTTGGCCTCACGTTGGGCTCACTTGAGGGAGACCTGTCTATAGGGGCTATTGAGATGGGAGGTAGTGGGCGCAGCCTTGGCGCGGTCAATGTTAATTTCCTCCTTGCCGATCAAAGGTTTGGCGATCGGACCTACACCAACGCGGTTTATCTCCAGGGAGGCGGTCACCCGGATGCGGGATCGCAGGGCTTGCGGTTGGCCACCGAATGGAGTCTTCAACTGGCAGACCTGAGCTATGTGGACGACGGCAACCGGGTTATCTTCAGTGGATTGCAATCCTGGGGGCGTGGTGATGTCACGGTCAACGTGACGCGGGACGAAGTTCGAAACGGAACCCGCTTCTATGACGGCCTGCGCATCGGTTTTGAAGGTGTTGAGGCGGGTTATCGGATCAACGGTTTGCGTGTCGGGGACGAAGACGCGCCGTTGCAGGGAGGCACAGAGCTGTTACTGGCACTCGGATTCTATCCTGCCTATGAATTTACGCTGGACGGACATGTCACCCTGGGGGCCGGGGGTGCAAGCGGTGACGGCATTACCATTAACTCCGATATTCGAATTCGAAACGGTCGTGCGGCGTTGATCGCAGCACCCTACGACGAAGGAAATGGTGAAGTGGAGCAGCAGGGCCTGTGGATCAGTGACCTGAGCTTCGATGCACACCTGCGGGATATGACCATAGATGTGACCGAAGAGGGTTTGGCAATGGTCACGGCGGAAAGCTGGAGCACCATGGATGTTGGCAACCTGCGTTTGGGTGACAAGCAGTCCGGTGAAAGCTTTGGGCGCTTCGTGGTTCAGAAATACGAAACCGGAAGCAGCGTGACAATCGTGCCAGGCGGTGCCGGTGATGTATGCGCCGGGGGTACAGGTACAACCGCCAGTGCCTGTGGCGCGTCGGGAGGAATCTGGGAAGAGCGTGGCGATGAGGGTATTACAGTCAGGATGAAGCAGATCCTGGCGAAAGCGGTTGATGACACCCGGAAGAACTCGTTTGTATGGGAAACCAATCGCGATATCGATGGCAACGGTCGGCCTGTAAACGGGACCGGTACACGATTGGTTATGAATGATATTCACACCAGCGATGGCGGCGACTTCGATAATGACGGCGTGGATGACAATACCTTCGGTATTCGTACCGATCTGTCAGTGGACGTTTACCAGACGAAAGTCGTGAAGAAGTCTGACGGCGCAGACTCTCTGGGTGTATACGGCGCCAGGGGCGACGAAAAGATCATGGATGCGTCAACGGCGGCAGGTTACCGGTACGAATCCTCACCCTCGGCTGCTGACCTTGATAACCGGCCGCTTGGTTTTGCGGTCCGGGCCCAGAGCCAGTTCAAGGAGCTGTCCATCAACAATATCGACCTTGTGCATCCGGTGGGTGGCGCCCAGACCATGGTCTACGGAGTGAAAATGCAGAATTTCGATATCAAGGCCAACCTGACGGCGACGCCCATCCCCTGATGTGGCGTTCCCGCGTTCCGGCCTGATCGTTTGGTCTTCCTTCCCGTCTCTTTGTCTTTTGTGTCCCGCTGTTGTTTAATCCCGCTCTGGTTCTATCAATATGCAGGCGTTCTTCGATGAAATCCCGAGCATTATTAGGTCTTATGGCAGACGGTCAGGTTCATTCAGGTGAGTCCCTGGCCTCAAGTCTGGGTATCAGTCGTACCGCAGTCTGGAAGCAGGTAAAGCGTGCCATGGAGGAGGGCTATGAGATTGAGACCCTGCGTGGCAAGGGCTACCGACTGTTAACGGTTGTGGACCTGCTGGATCAGGGAGCCATTGTTGAGGACTTGCCGGCAGAGGTGCGCAGCCGGGTGGAGCTGACGGTACTGGATGAAGTGGATTCCACCAACGCCGAGATTGTGCGCCGCAGGCCAGTAACCGGTGCCGGCAGGGTTCCGGTCTGCATAGCCGATTGCCAGACAGCAGGACGTGGGCGCCGGGGACGCGTCTGGCAAAGCCCCCGTGGAGAAAACCTGTACCTGAGCCTTGGTCTGACTTTCCGGGGTGGGTTCGCCATGCTGGATGGGTTGAGCCTTGTTCTTGGCGTTGCTGCGGCAGAGGCCTTGGAGGCCGCAGGTGTTGAAAGCGTTGGGTTGAAGTGGCCGAATGACCTGTTTGTCGGGCGCGGTAAAGTGGCGGGCATACTGGTCGAACTCCAGGGCGAACTGGAAGAAGGCGTCGTGCAGGTGGTTGCGGGGATCGGGCTCAACGTGCATATGAAACGCTCCGAGGGTGTGGATCAGGCCTGGGAAAGCCTTGCAGTAGCAGCGCCGGATCATTCCTGGCGTCGCAATCTTTTGTCTTCGAGTCTTATTCATTCCCTGGTGACCGCAGCGGACCAGTTTGCGGAGGAGGGCTTTGAGGCTTTTCGCGAGCGTTGGCAGTCGCGAGATATTTTTGCGGGCATGGAGTTATCAGCGACCCAGGGTGAGCTGGCCGGCACCGGTCGGGGAATTGATGAAACGGGGAATTACCTGTTAGAGACCGGAGCGGGGGTGGTCTCGGTGCGAGCCGGCGAAATAAGTTTGCGGATTCAGCGATGAGGTTGCTGATCGACGCTGGAAATACCCGGCTTAAATGGCAATTGCGCCATGACCGCACCGTAGTCAGTCAGGGCGCCGGCGGCCTGGAGGCCGGGGTGTTTTCGGCGCTAGCCGGTCGAGGTCCGGATGTTTCCAGCATCGCGATATCAACGGTGATATCCGAGTCCGGGCGTCAGGAGCTGGTCGGTTTTCTGGCCAGCCATTTTCCGGTTGAACCGCGTTTCTATTGGTCCGAACCAGCCCGTGGTGGCATGGCCAACGCTTACGCCATACCCGAAACCATGGGGGCGGACCGTTGGCATGCGATGTATGGGGCCTGGAAACGAACGACAGGCGGATTTGCGGTTGTGGACGCTGGCAGTGCCGTCACCGTCGACTACGTCAGCGGCGAAGGTCGTCATCTTGGGGGATACATACTTCCGGGGCGGGGCATGATGCTGCGTAGCCTGAAAAACGACGCAGCCAGGATCGGCTTTGAGGACCATCAGACCGATGCAGGTGAGCCGGGAATGTCGACAACCGAATGTGTCCATCACGGCCGCTTCTGGTTGTGGCAGTCGATGGTCGACCGTATCCACCGGGACTCCCTGCAGAACGATCTGCGTAACCTCCTGGTGACAGGAGGGGATGCCGGTGGACTGTTGGCGGCCGGTCTTCGTGCAGATCGGGTGGATGACCTGGTGCTGGCGGGACTGGACGAGATTGATACAGAAGAGCGCGGTTCGCCATGAAATGGTTCGCCCTGCTGCTGCTTCTGCTGAATGCTGCATTGTGGACTGGTGCGCCCTCATGGCATCCCGCGCCTCAGGGCCAGACGGCGAATCAGGGGGCATTGCCGAGAGTCTCGTCGTTGAAGACCCTTGACGCGCCTGGGTCGGCGTTACCGGCTGAGTCGGACTATTGTGCCCGGCTCGGGTGGTTTGAATCTGAGGTCGCCGCGGGCCGGGCAGCTGAACGTCTGGAGTTGACGGACCGGGAGTTCGAGGTTAAGCCTGCAGAGCGTACGCTACCACCCCTGCACTGGGTGCTGATTCCGCCCCAGCCGCCAGAGCAGGCTCGTGCTGTGTTTGCCGATATTCAGCGCAGAGGTATTGATTCGTACCTGGTGGCGCAGGGCGAGAATCGCAACGCCATCTCCCTTGGCCTGTTTGAGTCCAGGCAATCCGCAATATCCGTGCTCGAAGAAAAAAAGCGTCAGAATCTCAATGCAGTACTGGCCATCTTCCCCCGAAATCAGCTAAGCTACGCCCTCGTTTTTGAAGTGGGTCCTTTTCGGCATTCCGAAGAGGTATCAGCGGCGGAAGCGGATTATGGAAAGAATTTCGATTTAGTCGAAATCAGGCCTTGTGAAGGTGTTGCAACGCCAAAAAAAAATCCGTAGTATACCGCCCTCGCTGACGAGGCGATTGTGAGCTGGCGTAGCTCAGTTGGTAGAGCAGCTGACTTGTAATCAGCAGGTCGGGGGTTCGATTCCGTCCGCCAGCTCCATTTAAGTTTTGCCGGATTCGCGTAAGCGGATTCGACTCGGAGGGGTTCCCGAGTGGCCAAAGGGATCAGACTGTAAATCTGACGGCATCGCCTTCGCAGGTTCGAATCCTGCCCCCTCCACCACTAATTGCTCGCGGGCATCGTATAGTGGCTATTACCTCAGCCTTCCAAGCTGATGACGCGGGTTCGATTCCCGCTGCCCGCTCCAATTTGTTTTTGAAATGCTCATGTAGCTCAGTCGGTAGAGCACATCCTTGGTAAGGATGAGGTCACCGGTTCAATTCCGGTCATGAGCTCCACTATTTGTCCGGTCAACGTTACGATCCAGGTTGATTAGGGAGATTGGTCGAATGTCTAAGTCTAAGTTTGAACGTAATAAGCCGCACTTGAACGTGGGCACCATTGGTCACGTAGACCATGGTAAAACCACCCTGACCGCTGCTCTGACCCGTGTGTGTCACGAAGTCTGGGGCACAGGCGAGAGCCGTGCGTTCGACCAGATCGATAACGCACCGGAAGAGCGTGCGCGTGGTATCACCATCGCGACCTCTCACGTTGAGTACGATTCCCCGACTCGCCACTACGCTCACGTAGACTGCCCGGGCCACGCTGACTATGTGAAGAACATGATCACGGGTGCGGCGCAGATGGACGGCGCGATCCTGGTGTGCTCTGCTGCTGACGGCCCCATGCCGCAGACTCGTGAGCACATCCTGCTGTCCCGTCAGGTTGGCGTACCGTTCATCGTTGTGTTCCTGAACAAAGCGGACATGGTTGACGATGAAGAGCTGCTTGAGCTGGTGGAAATGGAAGTGCGTGATCTGCTGAGCCAGTACGACTTCCCGGGCGACGACACGCCGATCATCACTGGTTCCGCGCTGATGGCGCTGGAAGGCAAGGATGACAACGAGATGGGTACTACCGCTGTGAAGAAGCTGGTAGAAGCCCTGGACGACTACATCCCGGAGCCGGAGCGTGCGATTGATCAGCCGTTCCTGATGCCGATCGAGGACGTATTCTCCATCTCTGGCCGTGGTACGGTTGTTACCGGTCGTGTTGAGCGTGGCATCATCAAGGTGGGCGACGAAGTGGAAATCGTTGGTATCAAGGATACCGTGAAGACCACTTGTACCGGTGTTGAGATGTTCCGCAAGCTGCTGGACGAAGGTCGTGCCGGTGAGAACGTTGGTGTTCTGCTGCGTGGTACCAAGCGTGACGACGTTGAGCGTGGTCAGGTTCTGTGTGTGCCGGGCTCCATCAAGCCGCACACCAAGTTCGAGTGTGAAGTGTACGTACTGTCCAAGGAAGAAGGTGGTCGTCATACTCCGTTCTTCAAGGGCTACCGTCCGCAGTTTTACTTCCGTACCACCGACGTAACCGGTTCCTGCGAACTGCCGGAAGGTGTGGAAATGGTAATGCCGGGTGACAACGTCAAGATGAGTGTTACCCTGATCGCTCCGATCGCCATGGAAGATGGCCTGCGCTTCGCGATTCGTGAAGGCGGCCGTACCGTTGGTGCCGGCGTGGTTTCAAAGATCATCGAGTAACCTTCGGGTTACTCTTTGTGTTGCACTGAGTTGTTTCGGTGCAGGCCAGTAGCTCAATTGGCAGAGCAGCGGTCTCCAAAACCGCAGGTTGGGGGTTCGATTCCCTCCTGGCCTGCCATTTTTTAACATCCGGATACATAAGCTGATTCCTATGGAGTCAAAAGCCGTTCAGTCAACCAGCCGTTTCGATACTGTGAAGTGGCTGGTTGTTTTTGTTCTGATTGCCATCGGTGTGGTGGGAAATCAGTATTTTAATGCCGAGTCACTGCTGTATCGTGTTCTGGCTCTCGTGGCTCTTGCGTTGGTGGCGGCTTTTGTTGCGCTGCAGACCGACCGTGGTCGCCGTTTTGCGGCGCTGCTCAAAGAGGCGCGGGTAGAGATCCGGAAAGTTGTATGGCCCACCCGGCCCGAGTTGATACAAACCACCGTGATTGTTGTGGTGTTTGTGTTGGTTGTGGCCTTGTTGTTGTGGGGAATGGACTCGCTGATCAGTTGGCTGGTCGCCGGATTCATCGGTTAACAGGAGTGGGCAATGGCTAAGCGCTGGTACGTCGTTCATGCGTATTCTGGCTTTGAAAAGCACGTAATGCGCACTCTGAAAGAGCGTGTTGCTCTCGAAGGCATGGAAGACAAGTTTGGTGAGATTCTGGTTCCCACCGAAGAAGTCGTCGAGATGCGCGATGGCAAGAAACGCAAGAGCGAGCGCAAGTTTTACCCGGGTTACGTGCTCGTGCAAATGGAAATGGACGATGGTACCTGGCACCTGGTGAAAAATACGCCCAGGGTTCTTGGTTTCATCGGCGGCACAAAGGATAAGCCGGCACCCATCACCGAGCGTGAGGCTGAGGCTATCCTGCGCCGCGTTGAGAGTGGTGCCGACAAGCCCAAGCCCAAGACGCTGTTCGAGCCGGGTGAGATTGTGCGCGTGGTTGAAGGCCCGTTTGCGGACTTCAACGGCGTGGTAGAGGAAGTCGACTACGATAAGAGTCGAGTCAAGGTTGCGGTTCTCATTTTCGGCCGTTCAACTCCGGTGGAACTGGAGTTTGGTCAGGTTGAGAAGGACTGAGTCGCAGTCTGAAATCTGAAAGCTCGCGCGCTCATGCGACGCGGGCTTTTTGTGTCTGCTATTTGCAGTTGAAAAAGCCAGGGGAGCCGAAAGGCGTCTGAACCCATAGGAGATGAATCATGGCGAAGAAAATCGAAGCCTATATCAAGCTTCAGGTTGCTGCCGGTAAGGCCAACCCAAGTCCCCCCGTTGGTCCTGCCCTGGGTCAGCGTGGTGTTAACATCATGGAATTCTGTAAGGCGTTCAACGCCCAGACCCAAGACATGGAGCCTGGTCTGCCGATTCCTACTGTGATCACCGTATACAGTGACCGCAGCTTTACTTTTATTACCAAGACTCCGCCTGCACCGGTTCTGCTGAAAAAAGCAGCGGGCATCAAGAGTGGTTCCGGTCGTCCGAACACCGATAAGGTGGGTACGGTCACTCGTGAGCAGCTCGAAGAGATTGCCAAAACCAAAGAGCCGGATCTCACTGCAGCCGATATGGACGCAGCGGTTCGTACCATTGCAGGAACAGCCCGTAGCATGGGCCTGAATGTGGAGGGCCTGTAACATGGCAAAGCTGAGCAAGCGTCAGAAGCTGATTCGTGAAAAAGTGGATTCCGCCCGCGCCTACTCTGTAGACGAAGCGGTTGCCCTGCTGGTTGAGCTGGGTCAGAACGTCAAGTTCAAAGAGTCCGTGGACGTTGCAGTAAACCTGGGTGTGGACGCACGTAAATCCGACCAGGTGGTTCGTAGCAGCACAGTACTGCCTCACGGTACCGGCAAGTCCGTGCGTGTTGCCGTTTTCACCCAGGGCGCGAACGCTGAGAAAGCAACCGCAGCCGGTGCCGACATCGTTGGCATGGATGACCTGGCGGAAGAAGTCAAAAAAGGCAACATGGATTTCGATGTGGTTATTGCCACTCCGGATGCCATGCGCGTTGTTGGTCAGCTCGGCCAGATCCTGGGCCCCCGTGGCCTGATGCCGAACCCGAAAGTGGGCACGGTAACTCCGGACGTCGAGACGGCTGTGAAAAACGCCAAAGCGGGCCAGGTGCGCTACCGTACTGACAAGAACGGTATCATCCACGCGCCGCTGGGCAATGTTGAATTCTCTGCCCAGAACATCAAGGAAAACCTTGAAGCTCTGGTGGCAGATCTGAAAAAGGCCAAGCCCTCGTCGGCGAAAGGTGTGTATCTCAAGAAGATCACCGTTTCCTCGACCATGGGTCCTGGCCTGACTATCGATCAGAGCGGTCTGAATATCTGATCTTCTGAACGATAGTTACTTTGTAGTCTGGGCGGAAGCCAAGGCTGTCAAAGACCGCAGGCCCCCGAAGCGCTCCGGTTCGCCGGAGTGCTGCAAGGGTTAAAGCAACGCCTGCGCAGACGGTGTGAAGACGTTCTCTCTGAACCCAAACACCGTTAGGAGCCCCGCAAGGGGTATTTGTGGGTTTGCCGGGATCGACCCGGCGAAATCGAGGAGAAATCCAGTGGCAATTAGACTCGAAGACAAGAAAGCGATCGTCGCTGAAGTCAACGAGACTGCCGGTGGTGCTCTGTCTGTGGTTCTGGCTGACTACCGTGGTGTGACCTCTGGTGACATGACGGCTCTTCGTGCCAAGGCTCGTGCCGAAAACGTGCGTCTTAAGGTTGTTCGTAACAACCTGGCAAAGATTGCGATTCGTGGTACCGAGTTCGAGTGCATCGATGAGGCCCTGGTTGGCCCGACCATTCTGGCATTCTCTATGGAAGATCCGGGTGCGGCAGCGCGCCTGCTGAAGGATTTTGCCAAAGAGAAAGAGGCATTTGAGATCAAAGGCCTGGCCGTCGGCGGTGAGCTGATGGGTGCAGACCAGATTGATCGCCTGGCCAAGCTGCCGACGCGTCACGAAGCGTTGACAATGCTGGCCGCCGTAACACAGGCACCGATCACCAAGCTGGCACGTACACTGAACGAAGTTCCTTCGAAAGTGACTCGTGCTGTAGCGGCAGTTCGCGACCAGAAGCAAGAAGCTGCTTGATTCTGTTGAACACCATTTTTTATATTTTTGGGAGAAAGTCATGGCTCTGTCTAACGAAGACATTTTGAACGCAATTGCAGAAATGAGCGTAATGGACGTTGTTGCGCTGGTTGAAGCAATGGAAGAGAAGTTCGGCGTATCTGCGGCTGCCGCCGTAGCTGCCGCTCCTGCAGCTGCCGCTGCTGGCGAAGCTGTTGAAGAGCAGACCGAATTCGACGTAGTTCTTACCGGTCCTGGTGAGAAGAAAGTAAACGTTATCAAGGCCGTTCGTGAACTGACCGGCCTGGGTCTGAAAGAAGCGAAAGAAATGGTTGACGGTGCTCCTTCTACCATCAAGGAAGCTGCGAGCAAAGCTGACGCTGAAGAAGCCAAGAAGAAGCTTGAGGAAGCAGGCGCTTCTGTTGAGCTCAAGTAAGAGTCGGCTGTTGATCGAAACCGTGCGTTGAGCACGGGTAGGCTGGTGGCATTGTGCCACCGGCCTTTTTCTGTTGTATATGCTATAGAGTCTGGTGTGCAATTACAGGTTGATGTCAGTTTCTATAACCTACAGCCAGAGTCTTGTTCAAGACGGCGCAGTATGCCGAGCAATTCGGCCCCGAAGCAGAACAATGGTTGCTTCTTGATACCAGGTATCAGGTCTAAAGCTGGGGAATGCAGATGACTTACTCCTACACTGAGAAAAAGCGGATTCGCAAAGACTTTAGTAAATTGCCTTCCGTGATGGACGTCCCCTATTTGCTGTCTATTCAGCTGGATTCGTTCCGGGACTTCCTCCAAATGGAAGCCGCACCTGAAGATCGCCGGGAAACCGGTCTTCACGCAGCATTCAAATCCGTATTCCCGATTGTCAGTTACTCTGGCAACGCCGCGCTCGAATACGTGAGTTATCGTATCGGCGAGCCGGTATTTGATGTCAAGGAATGCCAGCTTAGGGGCGTAACCTACGCAGCACCGCTGCGCGTTAAAGTCCGACTTATCATTTACGATAAGGAATCGTCCAACAAGGCGATCAAGGACATCAAAGAGCAGGAAGTCTACATGGGCGAAATGCCCCTGATGACGGAGAACGGTACCTTCGTTATTAACGGTACCGAGCGGGTCATTGTTTCCCAGCTCCACCGTTCACCGGGTGTGTTCTTCGATCACGACAAGGGCAAGACCCATTCGTCCGGGAAACTGCTGTATTCCGCGCGGGTGATTCCTTACCGTGGCTCCTGGCTCGATTTCGAGTTCGATCCGAAAGACAGCGTGTTTGTCCGTATCGACCGTCGCCGGAAACTGCCTGCGTCTATCCTGCTGAGAGCCCTGGGCTACACCTCAGAGCAGATGCTCGAGATGTTCTTTGAAACCAGTAAATTCAGCCTGGGCGCCGAAGTGTGCAAGCTGGAACTGGTACCGAGCCGCCTGCGTGGTGATATCGCAACCTTCGATATCAAGGATGGTGAAGGCAACCTTATCGTTGAAGAAGGTCGCCGTATTACCGCTCGCCATATCAAGCAGCTTGAGAAAGCCGGTATCAACGAGCTGGAAGTGCCGACCGAGTATCTTTACGGTCGAGTGCTCGCCAAGGACATGGTTGACACCAAGTCTGGCGAAGTGCTGGTAGAAGCAAACAGCGAGCTGACCGAAGAGATCGTGACCAAGATCCTCGACGCGGGTGTTACCGAGATCGAAACTCTGTACACCAACGACCTGGACTGTGGTCCGTTCATGTCCGATACCCTGCGCATTGATCCGACCCGCACTCCGCTGGAGGCGCTGGTTGAAATCTATCGCATGATGCGCCCGGGCGAGCCGCCCACCAAGGAGTCGGCAGAGAACCTGTTCAACAACCTGTTCTTCTCGGAAGAGCGCTACGACCTCTCTGCGGTTGGTCGTATGAAGCTCAACCGCCGTCTGCGCCGTGAAGAGAGCACAGGCGAAGGTACGCTGACCCACGACGATATCATCGACGTGCTCAAGACCCTGATTGATATCCGTAACGGTCAGGGCCAGGTGGACGACATCGACAACCTTGGTAACCGCCGTGTTCGCTGCGTCGGCGAAATGGCTGAAAACCAGTTCCGGGTTGGCCTGGTGCGTGTTGAGCGTGCCGTGCGCGAGCGTCTGAGTCTGGCGGAAAGTGAAGGCCTGATGCCTCAGGACCTGATCAACGCCAAGCCGGTCGCCGCTGCTGTGAAGGAATTCTTTGGTTCCAGTCAGCTGTCCCAGTTCATGGACCAGAACAACCCGCTGTCCGAGGTGACTCACAAGCGTCGTATTTCGGCTCTGGGGCCTGGCGGTCTGACCCGTGAGCGTGCCGGCTTCGAGGTTCGTGACGTACATCCGACCCATTATGGTCGCGTGTGTCCGATCGAAACCCCGGAAGGCCCGAACATCGGTCTGATCAACTCGTTGGCCACGTACGCCCGGTCGAATTCCTACGGCTTCCTCGAAAGCCCGTACCGGAAGGTTATCGATGGGCTGGTGACCGACGAGGTGGTTTACCTCTCTGCGATCGAAGAGAGCAACTATGTCATCGCCCAGGCCAGCGCAGCCATGGACGATAACAAGCGTCTGTCTGATGAGTTGGTAACGGTTCGTCACCAGAACGAATTCACTGTGACCCCGCCAGAGAACGTCAATTTCATGGACGTTTCTCCACGCCAGGTTGTGTCGGTCGCGGCCTCGTTGATTCCGTTCCTGGAACACGATGACGCTAACCGTGCCCTGATGGGTTCCAACATGCAGCGTCAGGCGGTTCCGACCCTGCGTTCACAGGTGCCCCTCGTGGGTACGGGTGTTGAGCGTACGGTTGCCCAGGACTCCGGCGTCTGTGTGACGGCTCGTCGTGGCGGTGTGATTGAAAGCGTCGATGCGGCCCGTGTGGTCGTGCGCGTGAATGACACCGAGACCGAAGCGGGTGATGCAGGTGTGGATATCTACAACCTGACCAAGTACACCCGTTCGAACCAGAACACGTGTATCAACCAGCGCTCGATCGTGCGTCAGGGTGACGTGGTTGCCCGTGGTGACGTTCTGGCGGATGGTCCGTCCGTGGATTTGGGTGAGCTGGCCCTCGGTCAGAATATGCGTATCGCCTTCATGCCGTGGAACGGTTACAACTTTGAGGATTCCATCCTCATCTCCGAGAAGGTTGTTCAGGAAGACCGCCTGACGACCATCCACATTCAGGAACTGACCTGTGTGGCTCGGGATACCAAGCTCGGAAGCGAAGAAATTACTGCGGATATTCCGAACGTTGGTGAAAGTGCGCTGTCCAAGCTGGATGAGTCGGGCATCGTTTACATCGGTGCGGAAGTCGGGCCGGGCGACATTCTGGTTGGTAAGGTAACGCCGAAGGGCGAGACCCAACTGACGCCGGAAGAGAAGCTGCTGCGTGCCATCTTCGGTGAGAAGGCGTCGGATGTTAAAGACACCTCTTCACGTGTTCCGACCGGTACCCGCGGTACGGTGATTGACGTTCAGGTCTTCACCCGTGACGGTATTGAGAAGGACCAGCGTGCCCAGGCTATTGAAAAAGAGCAGCTGGACAAGTACCGGAAGGACCTGAAGGACGAGTATCGCATCGTTGAAGGCGCTACCTATGAGCGTCTGACCAATGCCCTGAAAGGGCAGGAAGTCATCAGCGGTCCGGGCCTTAAGAAGGGAGCCAAGCTTGACGAGGCTTACCTGGCCGAACTGCCGAAGGCCGACTGGTTCAAGCTCCGCATGAAAGATGAGGGCCTGAATGAGTTGCTCGAAAAGTCCGAGCAGGGTCTGGAGGATCGCAAGAAGGAGCACGAAGCTCGCTTTGACGACAAGAAAGGCAAGCTGCAGCAGGGTGATGATCTGGCCCCGGGCGTGCTCAAGATCGTTAAGGTGTACCTGGCGATCAAGCGTCGCATCCAGCCAGGCGACAAGATGGCCGGTCGTCACGGTAACAAGGGTGTTATCTCGGCGGTCATGCCGATCGAGGATATGCCTTACGACGATCACGGCACCACCGTTGATATCGTTCTGAACCCGCTGGGTGTACCGTCCCGTATGAACGTCGGGCAGGTTCTCGAGACCCATCTGGGCGCCGCTGCGAAGGGTCTGGGTGAGCGCATCAGTCAGATGCTCGACGAGCAGCGTAAGGTGGCAGAGCTCCGTCAGTTGCTTGACGAGATCTACAACCACTCAGACGAAGTGACCAAGGTGGATCTGGACTCGTTCAGCGACAAGGAGATCCTGGATCTGGCCGGAAACCTGCGGACGGGTGTGCCTATGGCGACACCGGTATTCGACGGCGCCAAGGAAGCTGAGGTCAAGCGGATGCTTGAGCTGGCTGGCCTGAACACCACGGGTCAGACTAAGCTGTACGATGGCCGCACCGGCGATGCGTTTGATCGCCCGGTGACCGTGGGCTATATGTACATCCTCAAGCTGAACCACCTGATCGACGACAAGATGCACGCTCGTTCCACCGGTTCGTACAGCCTGGTTACCCAGCAACCGCTGGGTGGTAAGGCGCAGTTCGGTGGTCAGCGCTTCGGTGAGATGGAAGTGTGGGCTCTGGAAGCCTACGGTGCGGCGTATACGCTGCAGGAAATGCTTACCGTCAAGTCTGATGATGTAAACGGTCGGACCAAGATGTACAAGAACATTGTCGATGGCGATCATCGCATGGAGCCGGGCATGCCCGAATCCTTCAACGTTCTTGTCAAGGAAATCCGCTCGCTGGGTATCGACATCGAGCTGGAATCCGACTGAGCCGAATTGTTTTTTGGCAGCGTGAGCGGGTCGCCCCCTGGGCGCCCGCCCGAGATTAACGCCATCCGGAGCTTTTACTGATGAAAGATTTGCTGAATCTTCTCAAGAGCCAGAATCAAAGCAAGGAATTTGATGCCATCCGTATCGGGCTGGCATCTCCCGACATGATTCGCTCATGGTCTTTTGGCGAGGTCAAAAAGCCTGAGACTATCAATTACCGTACCTTCAAGCCGGAGCGTGACGGTCTGTTTTGCGCCAAGATCTTCGGCCCGATCAAGGACTACGAGTGCCTGTGCGGTAAGTACAAGCGCCTCAAGCACCGCGGTGTGATCTGCGAGAAGTGTGGCGTGGAAGTGGCGCTGGCCAGTGTACGCCGTGAGCGCATGGGCCACATTGAACTGGCCAGTCCTGTCGCGCACATCTGGTTCCTGAAGTCGCTGCCGTCCCGTATCGGCCTGATGCTGGACATGACACTGCGTGATATCGAGCGCGTGCTGTATTTTGAATCGTTCATTGTGATCGACCCGGGCATGACCACGCTCGAGAAAGGTCAGTTGCTGAACGACGAGCAGTATTACGAAGCCCTGGAAGAGTTTGGTGATGAATTCGACGCCCGCATGGGTGCCGAGGCCGTCAAGGAGCTGCTCGAAGGGATCGATCTGCAGGCAGAAGTGGACACGCTGCGGGAAGAGATCCCCCAGACCAACTCTGAAACCAAGATCAAGAAGTTCAGCAAGCGGCTGAAAATTCTTGAAGCGTTCCTGTACTCCGGCAACAAGCCTGGCGACATGGTCATGACCGTGCTGCCGGTCCTGCCGCCGGATCTGCGTCCGCTGGTACCTCTGGACGGTGGCCGTTTCGCGACCTCCGACCTGAACGACCTGTACCGTCGCGTCATCAACCGTAACAACCGTCTCAAGCGTCTGCTTGAACTCAATGCGCCTGACATTATCGTGCGCAACGAGAAGCGGATGCTGCAGGAAGCGGTGGATGCCCTGCTGGACAACGGTCGTCGTGGCCGTGCCATCACCGGCACCAACAAGCGCCCCCTGAAGTCCCTGGCAGACATGATCAAGGGTAAGCAGGGTCGTTTCCGTCAGAACCTGCTCGGTAAGCGGGTGGACTACTCTGGCCGTTCGGTGATCGTGGTCGGTCCGTACCTGCGTCTGCATCAGTGTGGTCTTCCGAAGAAGATGGCACTGGAGCTGTTCAAGCCGTTTATTTTCTCCAAGCTGGAGCATCGCGGCCTGGCGACCACCATCAAGGCCGCCAAGAAGATGGTTGAACGCGAAGAAGGCGTAGTCTGGGACATCCTGGACGAAGTCATTCGCGAGCACCCGATCATGCTGAACCGGGCGCCGACCCTGCACCGTCTGGGCATCCAGGCGTTTGAGCCGGTGCTGATCGAAGGCAAGGCCATCCAGTTGCACCCGCTGGTGTGTGCGGCTTACAACGCTGACTTCGACGGTGACCAGATGGCGGTTCACGTGCCGCTGACCCTGGAAGCCCAGCTCGAAGCCCGTGCGTTGATGATGTCCACCAACAACGTGCTGTCTCCCGCCAACGGCGAGCCGATCATCGTACCGTCCCAGGACGTGGTTCTGGGTCTGTACTACATGACCCGTGAGCGCAAGAGTGCCCTGGGTGAAGGCATGGTGTTCGCAGACGTCAAAGAGGCACATCGTGCCTATGGCGCCGGTATGGTTGACCTGCAGGCCATCGTCAAGGTGCGCGTGAAGGAAGTGACCATCCAGGAAGACGGCGAGCGTACTGAAGAGTTCAAGATCGTTGACACCACCGTTGGTCGTGCACTGTTGTTTGATATTGTGCCGGACGGCCTGTCGTTTGACCTCGTTAACAAGCCCATGGTCAAGAAGGCGATCTCCAACCTGATCAACACCTGCTACCGTGACGCTGGTCTGAAGGATACCGTTATCTTCGCTGACCAGTTGATGTACATGGGTTACCACTACGCGACGGTCTCCGGTATCTCCATCGGTTTCAACGATTTCGAGATCCCGCCGGAAAAATACGAGCTGGTGGATGCTGCCTCTGACGAAGTGAAGGACATCGAGACCCAGTACGCGTCCGGTCTGCTGACCCAGGGCGAAAAGTACAACAAGGTCATCGATATCTGGTCACGTGCCAACGACAAGGTCTCCAAAGCCATGATGGAGCGCCTGTCGAAAGAGCAGGTCATTGGTCCTGACGGTCAGCCGGTCAAGGGTGAAGACGGCGAGTACGAGATGCAGGAGTCGTTCAACTCCGTTTACATGATGGCCGATTCCGGCGCCCGGGGCTCCGCGGCACAGATTCGTCAGCTCGCCGGTATGCGGGGTCTGATGGCCAAGCCGGATGGCTCCATCATCGAAACGCCGATCACCGCGAACTTCCGTGAAGGTCTGAACGTACTGCAGTACTTCATCTCCACCCACGGTGCCCGTAAGGGTCTTGCGGATACCGCTCTGAAGACCGCGAACTCCGGTTACCTGACCCGTCGTCTGGTTGACGTATCGCAGGACCTGGTGGTTACCGAGGAAGATTGCGGTACCGATGAAGGTCTGCTGATGACACCGCACATCGAAGGTGGCGACGTTGTCGTGCCGCTGGGCGATCGTGTACTTGGTCGTGTGACGGCACGTGATGCCTTCACCCCGACAGACAAGGACAACGCGGTTGTACCTGCCGGCACTCTGCTGGACGAGAAAACCGTTGAAACGCTGGAACGCGCCGGTGTGGATGAGGTCTGGGTTCGCTCTGCGATCACCTGTGAGACCCGCCACGGTATCTGTTCCAAGTGTTATGGCCGTGACCTGGCCCGTGGCCACCGTGTCAACGTGGGTGAAGCGGTTGGTGTTATTGCCGCCCAGTCCATCGGTGAGCCGGGCACCCAGCTGACCATGCGTACCTTCCACATCGGTGGTGCGGCAAGCCGTGCTTCTGCCGTGGACAACATTCAGGTCAAGCACGGCGGTACAGTTCGCCTGCATAACCTGAAGTCCATTGAGAAGACGGATGGTTCCCTGGTCGTTATCTCCCGTTCCTCTGCACTGGCGGTAGCGGACGATCAGGGCCGTGAACGTGAGTGGTACAAGCTGCCGTACGGTGCGGTTCTCTCTGTCAAGCACGGGGATGCCGTGGAAGCCGGTGTAGTGGTAGCGAAGTGGGATCCCCACACGCACCCGATCATTGCAGAGGCCAGCGGTACCGCGAAGTTCGTCAATATGGACCAGGGCATCACCGTCCGGACCCAGACCGACGAACTGACCGGTCTGTCCACCATGGAGGTCATCGACTCCAAAGAGCGTCCTGCGGCTGGCAAAGACATCCGTCCTGCCATTCAGCTGGTTGACGCCAAGGGCGATGATGTTGAGCTGCCTGCTGGTGGCACGGCGATCTTCTTCCTGCCCGCCAACGCGCTGGTCACCATGGCCAATGGCGCGAATGTCGAGCTTGGTGACGTGGTCGCACGTATTCCGCAGGAGAGCTCGAAGACCCGTGATATCACCGGTGGTCTGCCGCGAGTTGCCGACCTGTTCGAGGCACGTCGCCCGAAAGAGTCGTCCATCCTGGCTGAAATCAGCGGTACGGTCTCTTTCGGTAAGGAAACCAAGGGCAAGAAGCGCCTGGTGATTACGCCAAAGGACGCGGACGCCTACGAGGTTCTGATCCCGAAACACCGCCAGATGAACGTGTTCGAGGGTGAGACGGTCGAAAAGGGTGAGGTGATCTCCGATGGCCCGTCCAACCCGCACGATATCCTGCGTCTGCTGGGTGTTGTCGAGCTGGCCAAGTACATCACTAACGAAATCCAGGACGTTTACCGTCTGCAGGGCGTTGTCATCAACGATAAACACATCGAGGTTATCGTTCGTCAGATGCTGCGCAAAGTGGAAATCACCGATCCGGGTGACACCACGCTGCTGTCCGGTGATCAGGTAGAAATTACCCAGGTGCTGGAAGAAAACGAAAAGGCCAACGCGGCAGACAAAGAGCCCGCCCGGTTTGAGCGTCTGTTGCTGGGTATCACCAAGGCTTCACTGGCAACCGAGTCGTTTATTTCCGCGGCGTCGTTCCAGGAAACCACCCGGGTACTCACCGAAGGTGCGGTTACCGGTAAGCGTGACTACCTGCGCGGCCTGAAAGAGAACGTGGTGGTGGGCCGACTGATTCCTGCGGGTACCGGTCTGGCTTATCACAGCGAGCGTCGTCGCAAGCGCGATCTGGAAGAGCAGGGCGTGACTGCGGCTGATGTTGAAGAAGCTCTGAGCGCCGAGCTCAACCGCGAAAGCTGAGTTGGGTCGGGCATCACCCGCCGGTAGATACCTATGCGGCGGGTGGTTAAAAAGAGATCAGTCATCTTGACTGTGCAGGGACGCAGGCTTAAACTTGCGTCCCTTAAATTTTGCCCCCAGCTTTTTGGGGGCAAGTTTCATTGATATGGTTTTTTGGAGTTTGCTTACATGGCAACGATTAATCAGTTGGTGCGTAAGCCTCGTAAGCGCAAGGTAGCCAAGAGCGATGTTCCTGCTCTTCAGGCCTGTCCTCAGCGCCGTGGTGTGTGCACTCGTGTGTACACCACAACGCCGAAGAAGCCGAACTCAGCATTGCGTAAAGTATGCCGTGTTCGTCTGACCAACGGCTTCGAGGTTTCCTCTTACATTGGTGGTGAAGGTCACAACCTTCAGGAGCACAGTGTTGTGCTGATCCGTGGCGGTCGAGTAAAAGACCTTCCGGGTGTGCGCTATCACACTGTTCGCGGAACGCTGGACACCCAGGGTGTGCAGAACCGTAAGCAGGGTCGCTCCAAGTACGGTACTAAACGACCCAAGTCCTGATGTCCCAAACGGGTGTCTTTTATCGTTGCTTGTCAGAACGGTAAGAGTAAGGCTGAGTAGCAGATTGCTATCTCAGGGGTTCCTGAAGACCTTTTAGATATATAAGGGCTTATCGATGCCTAGAAGAAGAGTTGCAGCAAAACGGGAAATCATCCCGGATCCTAAATTCGGCAGTGCACGTCTTGCCAAGTTCATCAACCACGTGATGGAAAGCGGCAAGAAATCCGTTGCAGAGCGCATTGTTTACGGCGCCCTGGACATTGTTGCCGAGAAGTCAAAGGAAGAGCCGATCGACATGTTCGAAAAGGCCCTGGAAAACATCCAGCCGATGGTCGAGGTTAAGTCCCGTCGTGTGGGTGGTGCTACGTACCAGGTGCCCGTAGAAGTACGGCCTTCCCGTCAGAACGCGCTGGCCATGCGCTGGCTCGTAGAATATTCACGGAAGCGCGGTGAGAAGTCCATGGCTCAGCGCCTGGCAGGTGAGATTCTTGACGCTGCAGACAGCAAAGGCTCCGCTGTTAAGAAGCGTGAAGATGTACACCGCATGGCAGAAGCCAACAAGGCGTTCTCTCACTTCCGTTTCTAATCAGCCGAGGTTTATACAGTGGCACGCAAGACTCCTATCAAGCGTTACAGAAACATTGGTATTTGTGCGCACGTTGATGCGGGCAAAACCACAACCACCGAGCGGGTCCTGTTCTACACAGGTATCTCCCACAAGATCGGTGAAGTTCACGATGGCGCCGCCACCATGGACTGGATGGAGCAGGAGCAGGAGCGTGGTATTACCATCACCTCAGCTGCGACCACCTGTTTCTGGCAGGGCATGGACAAGCAGTATCCGGAGCACCGGATCAACATCATCGACACCCCGGGACACGTTGACTTCACTATCGAAGTAGAGCGCTCTTTGCGCGTACTTGACGGTGCGGTTGTTGTGTTCTGTGGCTCCTCCGGTGTTGAGCCTCAGTCCGAGACGGTCTGGCGTCAGGCCAACAAGTACGAAGTACCCCGCATGGTGTTCGTCAACAAGATGGACCGTGCCGGCGCCAACTTCCTGCGCGTTGTTGACCAGATCAAAAACCGTCTGGGCGCGAACGCGGTTCCCATTCAGTTGCCGATCGGTGCCGAGGACAACTTTGCGGGCATCGTTGACCTGATTCGTAACAAGGCGATCTACTGGAACGAGGCGGACTCTGGTGCGACCTACGACCAGAAAGATGTGCCCGCAGAGATGGCTGACGAAGTCGCCAAGTATCGCGAGCAGATGATGGAAGCGGCGGCCGAGGCCAATGAGGAATTGATGGAGAGGTACCTCGACGAGGGCGAGCTTTCCATTGATGACATCAAGAAAGGTCTGCGCATGCGCACCCTGGCGAACGAGATCGTTGTCGCAACTTGCGGCTCTGCGTTCAAGAACAAGGGTGTTCAGGCAGTGCTGGATTCGGTTGTCGAATTCCTGCCGGCTCCGGATGAAGTTAAAGCCATCCGTGGTGAAGTGGACGAAGACGGCACCGAGGAAACTCGTCAGGCTGACGACGATGCGCCATTTGCTGCGCTGGCGTTCAAGATCGCCACCGATCCGTTCGTGGGTACCCTGACCTTCTTCCGGGTTTATTCCGGTAAGCTGGAATCCGGCAGTGCGGTATATAACTCCGTCAAGGGAAAGAAAGAGCGCGTCGGCCGTATGGTTCAGATGCACTCCAAAGATCGCCAGGAAATCAAAGAAGTACTGGCGGGTGATATCGCTGCGGCGATCGGTCTCAAGAGTGTGACCACCGGTGACACCCTGTGTGACGAGAACCACAAGATCATTCTCGAGCGCATGGAGTTCCCGGAGCCGGTTATCTCTGTTGCTGTTGAGCCGAAGTCCAAGGCGGATCAGGAGAAGATGGGCGTTGCCCTCGGTAAGCTGGCCCAGGAAGACCCGTCGTTCCGTGTTCGCACGGACGAAGAATCCGGTCAGACCATCATCTCCGGTATGGGTGAGCTTCACCTGGACATCATCGTTGACCGTATGCGTCGCGAGTTCAAGGTTGAGGCGAACATTGGTAAGCCTCAGGTTGCTTATCGTGAGTGCATCCGCAAGCCGGTAGACGTGGAAGGCAAGTTTGTGCGCCAGTCTGGTGGTCGTGGTCAGTACGGTCACGTCAAGATCAAGCTTGAGCCGCTGCCGCTGGATGATGAAGATGGTGAAAACTTTATCTTTGTGAACGAGATTGTTGGTGGTGTTGTTCCGAAGGAATACATCCCGGCAGTTCAGCAGGGTATTGCTGAGCAGATGCAGAACGGCTGTCTGGCCGGTTATCCGCTGCTGCGCATCAAGGCAACCCTGTATGACGGCTCGTATCACGATGTTGACTCCAACGAGATGGCTTTCAAAATCGCCGGTTCCATGGCGATGAAGAAAGGTGCTCTGGAAGCCAATCCTGCGCTTCTCGAGCCGATCATGAAGGTTGAAGTCGTCAGCCCTGAGGATTACATGGGTGACGTCGTCGGTGATTTGAACCGTCGTCGCGGCCTGATTCAGGGTATGGATGAGGGCCCTTCGGGTAAAGTCATCCGTGCAGAAGTTCCGTTGTCGGAAATGTTCGGTTACGCCACCGACCTGCGTTCAGCAACTCAGGGTCGTGCGTCTTATGCGATGGAGTTCTCCCGTTATATGGAAGCTCCTTCGAACATTGCCGAAGCGATCATTAAAAAGGGTTGATCCCCAGGACTTAAGAAACAGGAAGAGGTGTAACCGTGTCTAAATCAAAATTTGAGCGTAATAAGCCGCACTTGAACGTGGGCACCATTGGTCACGTAGACCATGGTAAAACCACCCTGACCGCTGCTCTGACCCGTGTGTGTCACGAAGTCTGGGGCACAGGCGAGAGCCGTGCGTTCGACCAGATCGATAACGCACCGGAAGAGCGTGCGCGTGGTATCACCATCGCGACCTCTCACGTTGAGTACGATTCCCCGACTCGCCACTACGCTCACGTAGACTGCCCGGGCCACGCTGACTATGTGAAGAACATGATCACGGGTGCGGCGCAGATGGACGGCGCGATCCTGGTGTGCTCTGCTGCTGACGGCCCCATGCCGCAGACTCGTGAGCACATCCTGCTGTCCCGTCAGGTTGGCGTACCGTTCATCGTTGTGTTCCTGAACAAAGCGGACATGGTTGACGATGAAGAGCTGCTTGAGCTGGTGGAAATGGAAGTGCGTGATCTGCTGAGCCAGTACGACTTCCCGGGCGACGACACGCCGATCATCACTGGTTCCGCGCTGATGGCGCTGGAAGGCAAGGATGACAACGAGATGGGTACTACCGCTGTGAAGAAGCTGGTAGAAGCCCTGGACGACTACATCCCGGAGCCGGAGCGTGCGATTGATCAGCCGTTCCTGATGCCGATCGAGGACGTATTCTCCATCTCTGGCCGTGGTACGGTTGTTACCGGTCGTGTTGAGCGTGGCATCATCAAGGTGGGCGACGAAGTGGAAATCGTTGGTATCAAGGATACCGTGAAGACCACTTGTACCGGTGTTGAGATGTTCCGCAAGCTGCTGGACGAAGGTCGTGCCGGTGAGAACGTTGGTGTTCTGCTGCGTGGTACCAAGCGTGACGACGTTGAGCGTGGTCAGGTTCTGTGTGTGCCGGGCTCCATCAAGCCGCACACCAAGTTCGAGTGTGAAGTGTACGTACTGTCCAAGGAAGAAGGTGGTCGTCATACTCCGTTCTTCAAGGGCTACCGTCCGCAGTTTTACTTCCGTACCACCGACGTAACCGGTTCCTGCGAACTGCCGGAAGGTGTGGAAATGGTAATGCCGGGTGACAACGTCAAGATGAGTGTTACCCTGATCGCTCCGATCGCCATGGAAGATGGCCTGCGCTTCGCGATTCGTGAAGGCGGCCGTACCGTTGGTGCCGGCGTGGTTTCAAAGATCATCGAGTAATCTGCTCGTTTGATCAGGAAAAAGGGGCTGATACGTCAGCCCCTTTTTCTGTTAAAGCCGCATATGCTACCTGACCGGGTCGAACTGTTTGGCAGTTGACAAGGTTGGGTATTATGCATACAATGCGGCTCCTTTTTTTGAAGGTCGGCTAGTTAAGTAGCTGCTACGAGTGGAGTTTGGTGCATCATGCAAAGCCAAAAAATTCGAATCCGGTTGAAGGCGTTTGATTATCGCCTGATCGACCAGTCCACGCAGGAGATTGTCGATACCGCTAAGCGGACCGGCGCTCAGGTGCGTGGACCCATCCCTCTGCCGACGCGGAAGGAAAAGTACACGGTATTGATCTCTCCGCACGTCAACAAAGACGCGCGTGATCAGTATGAAATTCGTACTCATAAGCGTTTGCTCGACATTGTTGAGCCGACGGAAAAGACAGTAGATGCTTTGATGAAGCTGGACCTGGCAGCAGGTGTAGACGTTCAGATCAGCCTCGGCTAATACCGCCCGGTATTAGTCTGTGTAACTGTCATAAGGCCATAGAGGGTGAGAGCCCCGTACACTTAAGAGGTGAAACATGGCAATTGGTGTTGTCGGTCGTAAGGCCGGTATGACCCGTATTTTTACGGAAGATGGGCAGGCGCTGCCCGTGACGGTAATCGAGGTTGAGCCCAACCGGATTACCCAGCTCAAAACTCTTGAAAACGATGGCTACCGTGCGGTTCAGGTAACCGTGGGTGCGCGTCGTTCCTCTCGTGTGACCAAGAGCGAAGCAGGCCACTATGCGAAAGCCGGCGTTGAAGCTGGTCGTGGCATGTGGGAATTCCGACTGGCTGACGGCGAAGGTGAAGACCTGGCTGCAGGCGGCGAAATCACTGCTTCTGTCTTTGAAGACGGTCAGGTTGTTGATGCCACTGGTCAGTCCAAGGGTAAAGGTTTCCAGGGTGGTGTGAAGCGCTGGAACTTCTCCATGCAGGACGCGACCCACGGTAACTCACTGTCTCATCGTGCTCCGGGTTCCATCGGTCAGAACCAGACTCCGGGTAAGGTGTTCAAGGGCAAGAAGATGGCGGGCCAGATGGGTAATGCGCAGGTCACCGTGCAGAACCTGAAGATTGTCCGTGTCGACGCCGAGCGCAACCTGCTGCTGGTAAGTGGTGCCGTCCCCGGCGCAACCGGCGGTAACGTTGTCATCAAGCCTGCAGTTAAAGCCTGAGGAGCGGTTCGATGGAATTGACTATTACAGGTAGCGGCAAGGGAATCTCTGTTTCCGACGCTGCGTTTGCCAAAGATTTTAACGAGTCGCTGGTTCACCAGGTGGTTACTGCCTACATGGCAGCCGGCCGTCAGGGCACCAAGGCTCAGAAGACGCGTTCAGAAGTCAGCGGCGGTGGTAAAAAGCCCTGGCGTCAGAAGGGCACCGGTCGTGCCCGTGCCGGTACTATCCGTAGCCCGATCTGGCGCTCCGGTGGTGTGACTTTTGCTGCGAAGCCTCGCGATTTTGAGCAGAAGGTCAACCGTAAGATGTACCGCGCAGCGATGCGCTCCATTTTTTCCGAGCTGGTTCGCCAAGAGCGCCTGGTCGTGGTAGACGACATGAGTGTCGATACTCCCAAGACCAAGGCTTTTACTGCCAAGCTGAACGATCTTGGTGTGAGTAACGCCCTGATCCTGTCTGACAGCGTTGAGCAGAACCTGCATCTGGCCTCACGCAACATTCCGCACGTAGACGTGCGTGACGTTGCCGGTCTGGATCCGGTTAGCCTGGTTGCCTACGAGAAGGTCGTTGTGACTGTTCCCGCTCTGAAGAAGATCGAGGAGATGCTGGGATGAATCAGGAACGCATTTACAAGGTCCTTCTTGGGCCGCACGTATCTGAAAAAGCTTCTCTGGTGGCCGAGCATGGCCAGGTTGTTTTCCGGGTTGCCCCGGATGCTACCAAGCCCGAGATCAAGAAAGCCGTTGAGCAACTGTTCAACGTCACCGTCGAAGGTGTTCAGGTTCTGAACCGTAAGGGTAAGCTCAAGCGCACTATCCGCGGGTTCGGCAAGCGTAATGACATTCGTAAGGCTTATGTAAAGCTGGCTGAAGGTCAGGACATCGATTTTCTGGATGTGGAATAAGGTAAAGGGGTCGTAATATGCCGATCGTCAAAACCAAGCCAACATCTGCCGGACGCCGTCACGTTGTAAAGCTTTACAACCCGGATCTGCACAAAGGGCGCCCATACGAGCCGTTGGTAGAAACAAAGAGTAAGTCTGGTGGCCGTAACAATGTGGGTCGCATTACTACTCGTCACATTGGTGGTGGCCACAAGCAGCACTACCGTGTCATCGATTTCAAGCGGACCAAAGATGGTATCCCGGCGATCATTGAGCGCCTGGAATACGATCCTAACCGCTCTGCGCACATCGCACTGCTGAAGTATGCCGATGGCGAGCGTCGTTACATTATCGCTCCCAAAGGTATGCAGATCGGTGATCCTGTGCGCTCCGGCATCGACGCGCCGATTAAAGTGGGCAGCACGCTGCCGCTCCGGAATATTCCGGTCGGTTCCGTGATCCACTGCGTCGAACTCAAGCCTGGCAAAGGTGCTCAGCTGGCTCGCTCTGCGGGCGCATCCGTACAGCTGGTAGCGCGTGAAGGTGCATATGCCACCATCCGCCTGCGCTCAGGTGAAATGCGAAAGGTGCTTGTTGACTGTCGCGCAACGTTGGGTGAAGTGTCCAACAGCGAGCACAGCCTCAAGCAGCTTGGTAAAGCGGGTGCATCACGTTGGCGCGGTAAACGTCCAACAGTACGTGGTGTTGCTATGAACCCAGTTGACCACCCACATGGTGGTGGTGAAGGGCGTACCTCTGGCGGGCGTCACCCGGTTACTCCGTGGGGTGTTCCGACCAAAGGGCATAAGACTCGTAAGAACAAGCGTACTGACAAGATGATAGTACGTCGTCGTTCAGCCAAGTAAACGACTACATAGAGGTAAATGCTGTGCCACGTTCTTTAAAGAAAGGTCCTTTTATAGACCTGCATCTGTTGAAGAAGGTCGAGGCAGCTCTGGAAGCGAACGACAAGCGTCCGATCAAGACCTGGTCCCGTCGTTCAACGATCTTCCCGGAGTTCGTAGGCTTGACCATTGCAGTCCACAACGGCAAGCAACACGTGCCGGTTTATGTCACCGAAGATATGGTCGGGCATAAGCTGGGTGAGTTCGCGGCAACGCGTACTTATCGTGGTCATGCGGCCGACAAGAAAGCTAAACGCTGATTGTGAGGGGAATAGAAATGGAAGTAGCGGCTAAGTACAAGGGCGCTCGCCTCTCAGCTCAGAAAGCGCGTCTTGTCGCTGACCAAGTACGCGGCAAGGCTGTTGAGGACGCCCTGAACATTCTGACTTTCAGCCCGAAGAAGGCGGCGGTCGTGATCAAGAAAGCTCTTGAATCCGCCATTGCCAATGCTGAGCACAACGAAGGTCTCGACGTAGATGATCTGCGGGTCTCCACCGTTATGGTGGATGAAGGTCCGACGCTCAAGCGTATCAAAGCTCGAGCCAAGGGGCGCGCTGACCGGATTTTCAAGCGCACCTGCCATATCACCGTCAAGGTCGCCGACAAGTAGGAGATGCTCAGATGGGTCATAAAGTAAATCCAACCGGCATTCGCCTGGGTGTGATCAAAGAGCACAACTCAGTCTGGTATGCCGATAAAAAGGAATACGCGAAAAACCTGTTGAACGATATTCAGGTCCGTGAATTCCTCGACAAGCGTCTGGTTAAGGCGTCTGTCAGCAAGATTGTGATCGAGCGCCCTGCTCAGAACGCCCGTATCACGATCCATACAGCCCGTCCCGGTATTGTTATCGGTAAGAAGGGTGAAGATGTTGACCGTCTGCGTCGCGAAGTCAGCGACATGATGGGTGTGCCTGTGCACATCAACATCGAAGAAGTCCGCAAGCCGGACCTGGATGCCCGCCTGGTAGCACAAAATGTTGCCGGTCAGCTGGAGCGTCGTGTGATGTTCCGTCGTGCCATGAAGCGCGCGGTTCAGAACGCCATGCGTCAAGGCGCCAAGGGTATCAAGATTCAGGTAGGCGGACGTCTCGGGGGTGCTGAAATTGCGCGTTCCGAGTGGTATCGCGAAGGTCGTGTACCTCTGCACACTCTGCGTGCAGATATTGATTACGCAACCTACGAAGCGCATACCACTTACGGCGTAATCGGCGTCAAGGTATGGATCTTCAAAGGTGAGATTCTTGGTGGTATGGAGCAGGTCCGTGCTGACAAGAAAGCCTCTGGGAAGAAAGGTTCTAAGTAAAGGGGCACTCTTATGCTGCAACCAAAACGCACCAAATTTCGCAAGGTAATGAAAGGCCGTAACACCGGCCTCGCTCACCGCGCTAACAAGGTGAGCTTCGGTGAATACGGATTGAAGGCAACCAGCCGTGGGCGTATAACTGCGCGCCAGATTGAAGCAGCGCGTCGTACCATGACACGCCGCATCAAGCGGGGCGGTAAGATCTGGATCCGGGTATTCCCGGACAAGCCGATCACCGGTAAGCCGCTGGAAGTACGGATGGGTAAAGGTAAGGGTTCTGTCGAGTATTGGGTGGCTGAGATTCAGCCGGGCCGCATGCTCTACGAGATGGAAGGTGTCGCGGAAGATATCGCACGCGAAGCCTTTACACTCGCAGCGGCCAAATTGCCGGTACAGACCACCTTTGTAACGAGGACGGTGATGTGATGAAAGCAACAGAGCTGCGTGAAAAGTCCGTCGAGGAGCTGAACAGCGAGCTGATCGACCTCCTGAAGGAGCAGTTCAACCTGCGTATGCGTAAAGCGACAGGTCAGCTGAATCAGTCTCACCTTCTCGGCAATGTGAAGCGCGACATCGCTCGCGTGAAAACAGTATTGAATGAAAAGGCAGGACAGTGACATGACCGAAGCTACCCAAACTGCCAGAACTCTGAGCGGCAAGGTCGTGAGCAACAAGATGGAGAAGTCCATCGTTGTCCTGGTTGAGCGCCAGGTGAAGCACCCTCTGTACGGTAAGTACATGAAGCGCTCAACCAAGATCCATGCTCACGATGAGAGCAACCAGTGCAACATCGGTGACACTGTGACCATCCAGGAAACCCGTCCGGTCTCCAAGACCAAGAGCTGGGCCCTGGTGGAAGTCACCGAAACTGCATCCAAGGTGTAATTCGCCCGGAGAACAACCATGATTCAGACTCAAACAATGCTTGAAGTCGCGGACAACAGCGGTGCGCGTCAGGTGATGTGCATCAAGGTCCTGGGCGGTTCACACCGGCGTTATGCCAGCGTTGGGGATATCATCAAGGTGACCGTCAAGGAAGCCATCCCCCGCGGTAAGGTGAAGAAAGGCCAGGTCCTGAAGGCTGTTGTAGTACGTACCCGTAAGGGTGTGCGTCGTCCGGACGGTTCGCTGATCCGTTTTGACGGTAACGCGGCGGTACTTCTGAACAATCAGGACGCTCCCATTGGTACCCGTATCTTCGGACCGGTTACCCGTGAACTGCGTAACGAGAAGTTCATGAAGATTATCTCACTGGCACCCGAAGTACTTTAAGGACCAGAGGCCGGTTATGAAAAAGATCAAACGAGATGACGAAGTAATCGTCACCACGGGGAAAGATAAAGGCAAACGTGGTAAAGTCCTGAAGGTTCAGGACGATGGCCGAGTGATTGTTTCTGGCATCAACATGATGAAGAAGCACACCAAGCCGAACCCGATGCTGGGCACCCCAGGTGGCATCGTCGAGAAAGAAGCACCTATCCAGGCTTCCAACGTGGCTATTTTTAATCCGCAGACCGGCAAAGCCGATCGCGTAGGCTTCCAGAACAAGGAAGACGGCGCCAAAGTGCGGATCTTCAAGTCCACGAAAGAAGCTGTCGATAACCAGTAAGCGGTGGTGGTTACGATGCTTAACATGAAAGAGCAGTACAGTAAGGAAGTGGTACCCGCCCTGCAGAAGGAGTTCGGCTACAAGAACGTCATGCAGGTGCCGCGTATCGAAAAGATCACCCTGAACATGGGTGTCGGTGAAGCGGTTGGTGACAAAAAGCTGATTGAAAACGCCGTGGCGGATCTTGAGCGCCTGGCGGGTCAAAAAGCCGTTGTTACCAAGGCGCGTAAATCCGTCGCGGGCTTCAAAATCCGTGAAGGTTGGCCGATCGGTTGTAAAGTTACCCTGCGCGGCGAGCGTATGTGGGATTTCTTTGATCGCCTGGTTCACATCGCGGTACCCCGCGTACGTGACTTCCGTGGTCTGAACCCCAAGTCGTTCGACGGTCGTGGTAACTACAGCATGGGTGTGCGTGAGCAGATCATTTTCCCGGAGATTGAGTACGACAAGGTCGACAAGATCCGTGGTCTGGACATCACCATTACCACCTCTGCCGGTACCGACGACGAAGGTCGCGAACTGTTGAAAGCGTTCGGCTTTCCGTTCAAGAAATAAGGAACGAGTGTAATGGCTAAGGTTTCCATGAAAAACCGTGAGCTCAAGCGCGAGAAGACCGTTGCGAAATTCGCAGCGAAGCGTGCCGAGCTCAAGGCGATTATCAAGAACCCGAATACCAGCGACGATGACCGTTGGGATGCACAGATGAAGCTGCAGCAGCTTCCTCGCGATGCGTCTCCTTCACGTCTTCGTAATCGTTGCCAGGTGACTGGTCGTCCCCACGGCGTTCTGCGCAAGTTCGAGCTTTCACGGATCAAACTCCGTGAATACGGCATGCGCGGTGACGTACCGGGTCTGACCAAGGCAAGCTGGTAAGACAGGTATCCTGACTTCGGTCAGGTGCCCGTTGGTAAGCGGTGCGGCGCGCCGCTGCACAACTAAAAAGATCAGGAGTCTCATACCAATGAGTATGCAAGATACGCTTGCGGATATGTTTACCCGTATCCGTAATGCACAGATGGCACAGAAGGCCGATGTGGCCATGCCGTCTTCAAAGATGAAGATCTCCGTAGCCCAGGTCCTCAAGGACGAAGGTTACGTTGAAGATTTTTCCGTTTCAGCTGACGCGAAGCCCGAGCTGACGATCACTCTGAAGTACTTCGGTGGCAAGCCGGTTATTGAAGAGATCAAGCGGGTCAGCCGTCCGAGTCTGCGCCAGTACAAAGGCGCTGGGGAACTGCCGAAAGTATCCGGTGGTCTGGGAGTCGCGATTGTCTCAACGTCCAAGGGCGTTATGACAGACCGCGCCGCACGTGCTGCTGGCGTGGGTGGCGAAGTCATCTGCACCGTATTCTAGGAGAATCACATGTCCAGGGTTGCCAATAATCCTGTCGTGCTGCCTTCCGGTGTTGAGGTTAAGCTGAACGGACAGGAAATTAATGTGAAGGGCTCCAAGGGAGCGCTTCAATTCACCATTCACCAGGCGGTAGACGTAAAGCAGGAAGACGGTGTTCTTCGCTTTGCGGCACGCGATGGTGCCAAACAGTCCCGCGCTCTTGCTGGTACTACCCGCGCATTGGTCAACAACATGGTGACCGGTGTGTCTACAGGTTGGGAGCGCAAGCTCGCACTGACGGGCGTAGGTTACCGTGCCCAGGCGCAAGGTAAGAAGCTCAACCTGACTCTGGGTTTTTCACACCCGGTCGAGTATGAGCTGCCCGAGGGGATTACCGCTGAAACACCTTCCAACACGGAAGTGGTGATTCGCGGAATCGACAAGCAACAGGTTGGCCAGGTCGCTGCGGAAATCCGCGCATTCCGTCCGCCAGAGCCTTACAAAGGCAAGGGTGTGCGTTATGCGGATGAGCAGGTCAGACGCAAAGAAGCCAAGAAGAAATAAGGCGGGACTATGAGCGCGAATAACGAAAGATTGCGTCGCGCACGCAAAGTGCGCATGAAGATCCGTGAGCTGGGTACCAATCGTCTGTGTGTTCACCGCACACCGCGTCACATGTACGCCCAGGTTACGACTGCAGATGGCAGCAAGGTTATTGCCACTGCCTCCACGTTGGATAAGGAACTGCGCCAGGGTGCAACCGGTAACGTGGAAGCTGCCAAGAAGGTCGGTCAGCTGATTGCTGAGCGCGCCAAGGCGGCAGGTGTAGAGAGCGTTGCTTTTGACCGCTCCGGTTACCGTTATCACGGTCGCATCCAGGCTCTGGCCGATGCTGCCCGTGAAGCTGGCTTGCAATTCTAAGAGGTGGAGAAGATGAGCGTTAACGAACAGAAGGCGCCTGAGCTCCAGGAGAAGCTGGTTCAGGTCAATCGTGTCGCCAAGGTTGTTAAAGGTGGCCGTATTTTCGCCTTCACCGCACTGACTGTAGTGGGTGATGGTAAAGGTCGCGTTGGTTTTGGTCGTGGCAAGGCGCGTGAAGTGCCGGTCGCTATCCAGAAGGCCATGGAAGCTGCACGTAAGAACATGGTAGAGGTTCCGCTTGACGGCACAACTCTGCAATACCCGGTCAAGGCTCAGCATGGCGGCTCCAAGGTCTACATGCAGCCCGCCTCCGAAGGTACTGGTATCATCGCCGGCGGTGCGATGCGTGCAGTACTGGAAGTAGCCGGTGTTCAGAACGTACTGTCCAAGTGTTACGGGTCTACCAACCCGGTGAACGTGGTACGTTCCACCATCAAGGGTCTCCAGGCGACACAGGCGCCTGAGGATATTGCAGCCAAGCGCGGTAAAACCGTGGAAGAGATTCTGGGTTGAAGTCATGGCGAACGCAAAAACGATCAAAGTAACTCTGACCCGCAGCCCCATCGGCTGCCAGCCCAAGCACAAACTGTGCGTGAAGGGCCTGGGTCTTCGTAAAATCGGTCACACCGTGGAAGTGGAAGATACGCCTTCCATTCGCGGCATGATCAACCGGGTTGATTACCTGGTTCGGGTTGAGGAGAACTAAGATGCGTCTGAACGAACTTAGTCCAGAGCCCGGTTCACGTCCGGCCGCAAGGCGTGTAGGTCGTGGTATCGGTAGCGGTCTCGGTAAAACCGGTGGTCGCGGTCACAAGGGTCTGAAAGCCCGTTCCGGCGGCAGTGTTGCTCCGGGATTCGAGGGTGGTCAGCAGCCGCTGGCCCGTCGTCTGCCGAAATTCGGCTTCACGTCTCGCCAGCAGCGCTTCGTTGCCGAGATTCGCCTGAACGAGCTGGCGAAAGTTGAAGGTGATGTGGTAGATCTCGACGCACTCAAGAAAGCAGACATCGTTCGCGATGAGATTCGTGAGGCGAAGGTAATCCTGTCAGGCGAACTGAGCCGGGCGGTTACCGTGAAGGGTCTGCGAGTGACCAAGGGCGCGCGCGAGGCGATAGCTGCCGCGGGTGGAAAAGTCGAAGACTAAGGCGAGTCGAGGACTAAATGGCCAAGACAGCATCATTGCCTGCGGGCGCGGGAAAAGGACTGGCAGAGCTGCGTTCGCGGCTCTGGTTCGTCTTCCTGGCACTGTTGGTGTACCGGATCGGTGCCCACATCCCGGTGCCGGGTATTAACCCTGACCGCCTGGCAGCATTGTTCGATCAGAATCAGGGCACGATCCTGAGCCTGTTCAACATGTTTTCCGGTGGTGCGCTTGAGCGCATGAGTATCTTCGCACTCGGTATCATGCCGTACATCTCTGCCTCGATTATCATGCAGCTCATGACTGCGGTCAGCCCGCAGCTTGAGCAGCTGAAAAAAGAGGGCGAAGCTGGTCGCCGCAAGATCAGCCAGTATACGCGGTATGGTACGGTTGTCCTGGCCCTGGTTCAGGGCTTCGGTATTTCTGTCGGTCTGGCATCACAGGGCGTCACCTTCAACGACAGTTTCAGCTTCCACTTTGTGGCGGTTGTATCTTTCGTCAGCGGTGCTGTCTTCATGATGTGGCTGGGTGAGCAGATCACGGAGCGTGGCGTCGGTAATGGTATTTCCCTGCTCATCTTTGCAGGGATTGTTGCCGGACTGCCCGGCGCGATCGGTCAGACCCTGGAGCAGGCACGGAACGGCGAGATGAGTCTGCTCGTGGTTCTCGGCATTGGTGTTCTGGCGATTGCCGTGGTTGGCTTTGTGGTCTTCATGGAGCGTGGCCAGCGTCGTCTGACCATCAACTACGCCAAGCGTCAGCAGGGCCGTCGGGTGTTTGCCCAGCAGTCCAGCCACCTGCCGCTCAAAGTGAATATGGCTGGTGTCATTCCGCCGATCTTTGCTTCGTCCATTCTGTTGTTTCCGGCTTCGCTGGGGCAATGGTTCGGTCAGGGTGAAGGCATGGAGTGGCTCAGCGATGTTTCGCAGGCCCTGGCACCGAGTCAGCCTCTGTACATTATCCTGTTCGCAGCAGCAGTGGTGTTCTTCTGCTTCTTCTATACAGCGCTGATGTACAACCCGAAAGAAGTTGCGGATAACCTCAAGCGCTCTGGAGCGTTTATTCCGGGCATTCGTCCTGGTGATCAGACAGCCAAGTATATTGATGGCGTCCTGACCCGCCTGACGCTGTTCGGTGCAATGTACATTGCAGCAGTTTCCCTGTTCCCTCAGTTCCTGATGGTGGCCGGGAATGTTCCGTTCTATCTGGGCGGTACGTCTCTGCTGATTGTTGTAGTCGTGGTGATGGATTTCATGGCGCAGGTACAGTCGCACCTGATGTCTCATCAGTATGAATCGCTGATGAAGAAGTCCAATCTCAAGGGCTATGGTCGGAACGGGTAATTCCGTTCCCCTTGAAAACTGGAGTCGACAATGAAAGTACGCGCTTCGGTAAAGAAAATTTGCCGTAACTGCAAAGTAATTCGTCGCAATGGCTCAGTACGAGTCATTTGCTCGGAGCCTCGTCACAAGCAACGCCAGGGTTGATTCCTCCGGGAAGATATTCTGTATTGCAAGGGTTTCGGAATAGTGGCGCTTGACTCCATGCGGGGTCAGGCGCTATTATTTCGCGCCCTTTTTGTGGCGGAAAATTCACACAGCAAAGCTTTGAACGCGGAGTAATTTGGATGGCACGTATAGCCGGTGTCAATATACCCGATAACAAACATGCTGTTATCTCGCTGACCTACATCTTCGGTGTTGGCAAGACAACAGCCCAAAAGCTTTGCGATGCAACCGGCGTCAAGCCGGACGTCAAGGTCAAGGACCTGTCCGACGAGCAACTTGAAGCACTTCGTACTGAAGTGGGCAAGGTGTCTGTCGAAGGCGATCTGCGTCGTGAAGTACAGATGAACATCAAGCGTTTGAAGGATCTCGGATGTCACCGTGGTCTGCGTCACCGTCATGGCCTTCCGGTCCGTGGCCAGCGCACCAAGACCAACGCCCGCACCCGTAAAGGTCCTCGCAAACCTATTCGTAAGTAACAGGTAGGCAAACATGGCAAAGCCAGGTACACGTACCCGTAAAAAGGTGAAAAAGACGGTTGTTGATGGCGTCGCGCACATTCACGCGTCCTTCAACAACACTATCGTGACCATTTCTGACCGTCAGGGCAACGTCCTGTCCTGGGCCACCTCCGGTGGTTCCGGTTTCCGTGGGTCACGCAAGAGTACACCTTTTGCTGCGCAGGTAGCAGCTGAAAGAGCCGGTAATGCGGCTGCTGAATACGGCCTTAAAAACCTGGACGTAGAGGTTAAGGGTCCTGGGCCCGGACGTGAATCTGCAGTTCGCGCGCTGAATGCGTGTGGCTACAAGATCACCAACATCACTGATGTGACGCCGATTCCCCATAACGGCTGTCGTCCGCCCAAAAAGCGCCGCGTCTAACACAGGAGACAGTGAAATATGGCTCGTTATATAGGCCCGAAGTGCAAGCTGTCTCGTCGTGAAGGGACAGATCTTTTTCTGAAGAGCGGTGTTCGCGCGCTCGATTCGAAGTGCAACATCGAGACTCCGCCCGGTATGCATGGCGCGCGTCGCGGTCGTCTGTCCGAGTACGGCGTACAGCTTCGTGAAAAACAGAAAGTTCGTCGTATTTACGGTGTGCTCGAGAAGCAGTTCCGTAACTACTACAAAGAGGCGGCCCGCATCAAGGGTGCAACCGGTGAAAACCTACTGCAACTGCTTGAAGCGCGTCTCGACAACGTTGTATACCGCATGGGTTTTGGTTCTACCCGTGCTGAATCCCGTCAGCTCGTTTCTCACAAGGCGATCCTGGTCAACGACAAGGTAGTGAATATTCCTTCCTACCAGGTCAAGCCGGGTGATGTTGTGAGCGTGCGCGAAAAGGCAAAAAACCAGCTCCGCGTTAAAGGCGCGCTGGATCTGTCTTCCAGCCGTGCACCGGTGAGCTGGGTAGAGGTCGACGCCAGCAAGATGTCAGGCGTTTACAAGTCAGTGCCTGAGCGTACTGAACTGCCGGCCGACATCAACGAGAACCTCATCGTCGAGCTTTACTCGAAGTAAAGCCCAGTTAGCAACGAGAGCAGATAGGGGCGTCTATGCAGCGTTCAGTACATGAGTTATTGACACCTCGTACCATTGACGTGAAGGAATCAAACGCCACGCGTGCCAAGGTGACCCTGGAGCCTCTGGAAAGAGGTTTCGGTCATACCCTGGGCAGCGCACTGCGTCGTATACTCTTGTCCTCAATGCCGGGCTGTGCGATTACCGAAGCACAGATCGACGGTGTTCTGCATGAGTACAGCGCAATTGAGGGTGTCCAGGAAGACGTTATTGAGATTCTTCTGAATCTCAAGGGCGTTGCGGTCAAGATGGGCGGTCGGGACGAAGCTGAGGTTACCCTCAGCAAGAAAGGCCCGGGCGTCGTCACAGCCGGAGATATCAAGCTGGATCACGATGTCGAGATCACCAACCCGGATCATGTGATCTGTCACCTGAGTGAAAATGGTGAAGTGAACATGCGTCTGAAGGTTGCTCGTGGTCGCGGCTATGAGCCGGCCGATCAGCGGGGTCTGGACGAGGACGAAACTCGCGCTATCGGACGCCTGCAGCTGGACGCAACCTTCAGTCCTGTTCGTCGCGTTGCCTATGCCGTGGAAAGTGCACGGGTAGAACAGCGTACGGACCTGGACAAGCTGGTAATTGATCTGGAGACCAATGGCACGATCGATCCGGAGGAAGCCATTCGCCGGGCCGCAACCATTCTCCAGCAGCAACTGGCGGTGTTTGTTGATTTCGATCACGAGAAAGAGCCAGAGCGTGTAGAGGAAGAGGAAGAAATCGATCCGATCCTTCTGCGCCCGGTTGACGATCTGGAATTGACAGTGCGTTCAGCTAACTGCTTGAAGGCTGAGAATATCTACTACATCGGCGATCTGATTCAGCGCACAGAAGTTGAGCTGCTGAAGACGCCTAACCTTGGTAAAAAGTCGCTGACCGAGATCAAGGACGTACTCGCGTCCCGTGGTCTGTCACTGGGTATGCGTCTTGATAACTGGCCGCCGGCAAGCCTTCGTGGCGACGACCGGGTTCTGGGCGGTTAATCGCCGATTGGTTTAAGGTAAGGAATAAGAGCAATGCGTCATCGTAAGAGTGGTCGTAAGTTCAGCAGGACCAGTGCGCATCGCAAGGCCATGTTCCGTAACATGACTGCGTCACTGGTTGAACACGAGCTGATCAAGACAACGCTGCCGAAAGCCAAAGAGCTTCGTCGTGTGGCTGAGCCCTTGATCACGCTGTCTAAGAATGATTCGGTCGCGAATCGTCGTCTGGCGTTTTCACGCCTGCGTAGCGATGCGGCGGTTGCCAAGCTGTTTGATGAGCTTGGTCCCCGTTACAACGAGCGTCCGGGTGGTTACCTTCGTATTCTGAAGTGTGGCTTCCGTGCCGGCGACAATGCCCCTATGGCATTTGTTGAGCTGGTTGGTCGTCCGCTGGATATCGAAGCGGAAGAGGTGGACGAAGACGAAGCGTAAGCGTTTCGGATAAGTCCAAAAAAAGCCGGAGGGAGACCTCCGGTTTTTTTATGTCTGCAATAAACCGCCAAGCGCTTGACAGGCTTGCGATATTCTTGCGATATGTCTGGAAACCTATCCAGAGGAAGTCTAGGAATGTTTGCTGCGGTGTTACGATTCGGACGTACGGGCATTGTGGCCGCAGCGTTAGTGGGCGTGCCGGCGATCGCCTCGGCGGCGACCGCGTTAGCTGCCGTGGCGGCAAACTTCGCGGATACCGCGGAGGCCCTGCTGCCCGGATTCCGGGAAATCACCGGCCACGACCTTCAACTGACCACCGGATCCACTGGCAAGCTCTACGCACAGATCGGTGAGGGCGCCCCGTTTGACCTGTTCCTTTCTGCTGACAGCAGAACGCCCCGTCGGTTGCTCGACGAAGGCAGGGCGGTAGAGGGTACTGGATTCACCTACGCCGTGGGACGGCTTACCCTGTGGAGTGCGGATCCAGATCGTTTCGAGGGAGTTGGCCAAGAGGCGCTCACAGCCCCTGGGCTTCGTTTTGTGGCAATCGCGAATCCGGATCTGGCGCCTTACGGTGTGGCCGCAAAGGAGGTGCTCTCCTATCTCGGTCTCTGGGAAGCGCTGCAACCCAAGATCGTGATGGGACAGAACATCGGGCAGACTCACTCATTGGTGGCGACCGGTGCGGCGGAGATCGGTTTTGTCGCGCTGTCCGCGGTTCTGACCCTGCGATCGGACGAACAGGGCAGTCGTTGGGATGTGCCTCAGTCCATGTACCACCCAATACAGCAGGATGCGGTGCTGCTGAAGGCAGGCGCAGATAATGTAGCCGCCCGTGCGTTTCTCGATTTCCTGAGGACACCGGAGGCACGTGCGGTGTTGGCAACCCATGGCTACGGATCCGGCACCTGATATGAATCTACCGGATCTGGGGCCGCTGTGGCTGACCATTCAGCTTGCCGGTGTGACGACGCTGTTTCTGCTGCTGCTGGGCACTCCGCTGGCGTGGTGGCTGGCCCATACGCGCTCACGTGTCAGGCCTGCCGTGGAGGCGGTGACGGCCCTGCCCCTGGTGCTGCCACCCACCGTGCTGGGGTTCTATCTGCTGGTTTTCCTCAGCCCTAATTCGACACTGGGCGGTCTCTGGCTTTCAGCGACCGGCTCCACGCTGACGTTCTCGTTCACGGGCCTGGTGGTTGCGTCGATGCTGTATTCGCTGCCGTTTATGGTGCAGCCACTGCAGGGGGCCTTCGAAGCGATCGGGCGGGCGCCGCTGGAAGCGGCGGCCTCTTTGCGGGCAGGGCCTCTGGATGCCTTTTTCACTGTGATAACGCCGATGGCCCTGCGCGGTTATCTGACGGCCATTGTATTGACCTTTGCCCACACCATCGGGGAGTTTGGGGTGGTGCTGATGGTGGGGGGGAACATACCCGACCGCACCAAGCTGGTGTCCATCCAGATCTACGAGCAGGTGGAAACCATTAATTACGACGAGGCGCACATGCTGTCAGCCATCCTGTTGGTGTTCTCATTCACCGTGCTGTTGTCGGTCTATACCTTCAACCGCCGTTTTCCGATTCACGTGAGGTGAGTGATGAGTGCATTGACGCTGGATGTTCAGGTGCGTTATCCGGACTTTACACTGGACGTTAAACACAGCCTGCCGGCCGGAGGCATTACCGCCGTTTTCGGGCCTTCGGGAAGCGGAAAATCGACTCTCCTTAGGGTCATCGGCGGCTTCGAGCGCGGGGCCACGGGGCGCATTGATTTTGGCGGTGAGGTCTGGCTGGGGCAAGGGGCTTTCGTACCTCCGCACCAGCGCGGGGTGGGGTACGTGTTTCAGGATGCCCGGCTGTTCAGCCATCTCTCTGTAAAGGGAAATCTGGACTATGCCCATAGGCGTGCAGAACGGAAGGCCACCGGTTACTCCTTTGATGACGTGGTTGATGTGCTTGATCTTGCGCCACTGCTGGAGCGGCGTACCCGGCAGTTGTCGGGTGGGGAGCGACAGCGTGTGGCCATTGGCCGTACGCTGCTCGCGAGACCGAGGATACTGCTGATGGACGAACCGCTGGTCGCGCTGGATGCGGAACGTAAAGACGAAATCCTGCCTTACATCAGCCGGTTACCAGACGTTTCAGATACCCCCATCCTCTACGTAACGCACTCCCTGGAGGAGGTGACTCAGCTGTGTGATCGGGTCCTTGCGCTCTCCTGCGGTCGTGTGGTGGCGAGCGGGGGCGTGGCGGAAACCCTTGAGCGCCTGGATCTGGGCGATGTGCAGGGTCGGTTCGAGGCGGGGGTGGTCCTTGAAGGGCGGGTGGTCACTACCGACGCGGTCATGCACCTCACCCAGGTGAGCCTGGGTGGCGGCGAAACCCTTGAGGTGCCGCAGTTAATCCGGGACGAAGGCGCCCGGGTCCGGCTTCGTGTGCGGGCGCGTGATGTGTCCCTTGCGCACACCCGGCCAGAGGGCATCAGTATCCGTAACGCACTGAATGTCACGGTGCTCTCCATCACGTCCGAAATGGAGACCGCGTTCGCGGAAGTGCTGCTGGCTGTTTCCGACCAGCATTTGCGTGCCCGCATTACCCGTGCCGCGGTGAGCGACCTGGGGCTTTGTGAAGGTCAGTCGGTGGTAGCGTTGGTGAAATCCGTGGCCTTCGACCCTCCCTCACGACCTCGCCAGGACGCCTTTCAGGTACCGGCCGGTGTGTGAGACGGCGGAGTTGGCAACCGTCTCCGGTGTACCTTCGGCGATGATCTGACCGCCTCCAGAACCGCCCTCGGGGCCCAGGTCGATGATCCAGTCGGCGGTCTTGATGACATCCAGGTTGTGTTCGATGACCACAATCGTGTTGCCATGATCTCGCAGGCGCTGGAGCACGTTCAGGAGTTGCTGGATATCGTAGAAATGCAGCCCTGTGGTGGGCTCGTCCAGGATGTAGAGGGTTTTTCCGGTGTCACGCTTGGACAGTTCCTTGGCGAGCTTGACCCGCTGCGCCTCACCGCCGGACAGGGTGACGGCACTCTGACCCAGGCGGATATAGGAAAGCCCCACATCCATTAATGTCTGCAGTTTGCGGGCAATGAACGGTATCGGGTCGAAAAACTCGCGGCCCTCCTCTACGGTCATTTCCAGCACTTCGTGAATGCTCTTGCCCTTGTAGCGCACTTCCAGGGTTTCGCGGTTGTAGCGTTTACCCTTACAGACATCGCAGGGTACGTAGACATCTGGCAGGAAGTGCATTTCTACCTTGATGACGCCGTCGCCCTGGCAGGCCTCGCAGCGGCCCCCTTTCACGTTGAAACTGAACCGGCCGGGCTTGTAGCCCCGCGAGCGGGCTTCCTGCGTGCCGGCAAAAAGCTCCCGTATGGGTGTGAACAGCCCGGTGTACGTCGCGGGGTTCGAGCGGGGCGTGCGTCCGATGGGGCTTTGATCTATATCGATGACCTTGTCCAGCTGATCCAGGCCATTGAGCTTGTCAAACGGCGCGTGGGAAAGGCTGGTGGCTTTGTTCAGTTTGGCGGCGGCCACCGGGTAGAGCGTTCCGTTAATCAGGGTAGACTTGCCGGAACCGGAGACCCCGGTAACACAGGTCATCACCCCCAGGGGAATGGAGAGGGTGACATTCTGAAGGTTGTTACCGCTGGCACCGGTCAGAGTGAGTTTTTTGCCGCTGCCCGTGAAGCGCTCGTTTGGAATGGCGATTTCCTTGGTGCCATTGAGATACTGACCGGTCAGGGACTCCGGGTTGTTGATGATCTGCTCCGGCGTGCCCTGGGCAATGATCTGCCCGCCGTGCACGCCCGCACCGGGACCAATATCGATGACATGGTCAGCCGCACGGATAGCATCTTCATCATGTTCGACAACAATCACCGTGTTGCCCAGGTCCCGCAGATGGGTGAGGGTCGCCAGCAACCGGTCGTTGTCGCGCTGGTGCAGACCGATCGACGGTTCGTCGAGTATGTACATCACGCCCACCAGTCCGGCGCCAATCTGGCTGGCCAGACGAATGCGCTGGGCCTCGCCACCGGAGAGGGTGTCAGCACTGCGCTCGAGCGTGAGGTATTCAAGCCCGACGTTCACCAGGAACTGCAGGCGCTGGCGCACTTCCTTGAGGATTTTCTCGGCGATTTCACCCTTTCGGCCTGGAAGGGCGAGGGTTTCGAAATAATCGTAGGCTTCACCCACCGGTAGATGGGTGACGTCGGAAATATTGTGGTCCTCCACAAACACGTGACGTGCGGCACGCCGCAGTCGCGAGCCGTGGCAGTCCTTGCAGGGCTGGGTACTCAGGTTTCGCGCCAGCTCCTCGCGCATACTCTGGGAGTCGGTTTCCCGGTACCGGCGCTCCAGGTTGGGCAGGATGCCCTCAAACGGATGCGCCTTTTCCATGATCTGCCCGCGGGAATTCACGTAACGGAACGGGATATCTTCCGAGCCGGAGCCGTAAAGCAGGGTCTGGCGAAAGTTGTCCGGCAGATCAATCCAGGGCGTTTCCATATCCACGCCATAGTGTTCCGCCACACTGGTCAGCATCTGGAAGTAATACACAGCCCGACGATCCCAGCCCTTGATGGCGCCGGCGGCCAGGTTGGCTTCCGGGTGCTGGACGATCTTGTCTTCGTCGAAAAACTGTTTGACCCCCAGACCGTCACAGGTGGGACAGGCACCAGCCGGGTTGTTGAATGAAAACAGCCGCGGTTCGAGCTCACTGAGGGAGTATCCGCACTGGGTGCAGGCGTAACGTGCGGAGAAAGTCTGTTCTTCGCCTTCGCCGCTCATGGGGGCAACCAGGGCGATGCCGTCCGCGAGTTCGAGAGCCGTTTCGAAGCTTTCCGCCAGGCGTTGCTCCAGCCCGGGTTTGACCTTGAAGCGATCCACCACCACATCTATCTGGTGTTTGCGCTTTTTGTCCAGCGCCGGTACGTCGTCGATGTCGTAGACGGTGCCGTCAATGCGCAGGCGGATAAAACCCTGGCTGCGCATCGTTTCCACCACCTGCAGGTGTTCACCTTTCCTGTCCCGGATGACCGGCGCCAGGATCATCAGCTTGCTGTCCTCTGGCATTGCCAGGACCTGATCCACCATCTGGCTGACCGTCTGGGCTTCCAGTGGCTGATGGTGATCCGGGCAACGTGGTTCACCGGCGCGGGCGAAAAGCAGCCGCAGGTAGTCGTAGATTTCGGTAATGGTGCCGACGGTGGAGCGCGGGTTGTGGGACGTGGATTTCTGTTCGATGGAAATCGCGGGAGACAGCCCCTCAATGTGATCCACGTCAGGCTTTTCCATCATGGACAGGAACTGGCGGGCGTAGGTGGAGAGGGATTCCACATACCGTCGTTGTCCTTCGGCGTACAGGGTGTCGAAGGCCAGGGAGGACTTGCCGGAGCCGGACAGGCCGGTGATCACAATCAGCTTGTCCCTAGGCATATCCAGGTCGATGTTCTTCAGGTTGTGGGTTCGTGCACCTTTGATCTGGATATGATCCATAATACCTCGCTCGCAGAAAAACAGGGATTATACCGTGTTATCCCCCGCCCGGCGAAAGCCATGACGGTAAGTGACTATAGTCCGGCGGCGCACTGTGCCGTGGCCTGTCCGCTTCTGTTACAATGTCCGGCTCCGGAACGGCGGCGTTTCAGAAACCGTATTGAGGAAACTCTCCCCCATGAATTCACTGGAAAGGCGATCAGTGGCAGCGCTGGCATCGGTATACGCGATGCGTATGCTCGGCCTGTTCATGGTGATGCCTGTCTTTGTGCTGCTTGGTGATGACCTTCAGGGTGCCACCCCGGCACTGCTGGGCTTTGCCATTGGCGCCTACGGATTAAGCCAGGCGCTGCTCCAGATTCCGTTCGGGTTGCTCTCCGACCGGGTAGGGCGAAAGCGGATGATTTATGCCGGCCTGATTCTGTTTGCCGCCGGCAGCTTCGTCGCTGCGTCCACCGACTCCATATACGTTGTCATCGCCGGACGGATTCTCCAGGGCGCGGGCGCCATTGCCAGCGTTTTGATGGCGTTGCTGAGTGATCTCACCCGCGAGGAAGAGCGCACCAAAGCCATGGCGACGGTCGGTATCTCCATCGGGTTGTCGTTTTCGGTGTCACTGGTGCTGGGGCCGTTGATCGGTTCCGTCTTTGGCCTGTCCGGACTGTTCTACCTGACCGCGTTACTGGCGCTGCTGGCCATGGTGGTGGTCTGGCGCCTGGTGCCAACACCCCACCAGCACAAGGTGAGCGCCGATACCCATCCGGCCCGGGACATGCTGACCACCGTGCTGTCAGATCATCGCCTGTTGCGGCTGGACTTCGGCATATTTGCGCTGCATCTGGCGCTGACCGCCATTTTCCTCGTCTTTCCCTCCCTTTTGCAGGATCAACTGGGGCTGGCGTCGTCTTCCCATTGGTGGTTTTACCTGACCGTGATGGTCACCTCCTTCTTCGCAATGGTGCCTTTCATCATCATTGGGGAGAAAAAGAGAAAGATGAAGCCCGTGCTGTGTGGCGCGATTGTGCTGCTGACGCTGTCCACGGCGGCGATGGCGCAACTGTCGGGCAGTCTGCTGGCGGCCTGGGGTGTCCTGTTCCTGTTTTTCATGGCCTTCAATCTGCTCGAGGCTTCGCTGCCTTCCCTGATCAGCAAGGAAGCGCCGGCGGCGAGCAAGGGCACCGCCATGGGCGTGTATTCCACGTCCCAGTTCCTCGGGGCTTTCGTGGGTGGGGCGGCCGGAGGCCTGCTGCTTGAATCGACGGGGGTCAGCGGCGTGCTGTGGCTCATGGCGGGCGTGCTGGCGCTGTGGTTCATCGTGGCGCTCACGATGCCCGCCCCGGGTTACACCACCAGTTTCGTGGTACAGTTGAAGGAAGTCGCACAAAGTCAGTTTGACAGTATTGACGATGCCCTCATGGCGCTGCCGGGTGTCCAGGATGTCGTCATTCTTGAAGATGCAGGCACGGCCTACCTGAAGGTGGACCGTCAGAAATTTGATAAAGGGTTACTTGCGGACTTTCCGTTTGTCCGGCAGGGTAACGGTTCTTGAAATCCGGAAGCCCGCAGGGACGACGGGCGATCCCAGAAAACTGAGTCAGGAGCAGATCATGGCACGAGGCGTAAACAAGGTCATTCTTATCGGAAACCTGGGGCAGGACCCCGATACCCGATATACCCCCAACGGTAATGCGGTGGTGAACCTCAACCTTGCAACCGATGAGAGTTACAAGGACAGGCAGACCGGCCAGATGGTCCCCAAGACCGAATGGCACCGTGTTGTGCTGTTTGGCAAGGTGGCCGAAGTGGCGGGGCAGTATCTGCGCAAAGGCTCCAAGGTTTACATTGAAGGCAAGCTGCAAACCCGCAAGTGGCAGGGGCAGGATGGCCAGGACCGTTACACCACGGAAGTGGTGGTGGATATCAGCGGCCAGATGCAGATGCTGGATAGCCGTGGTGGAGAAGGTGGCGGCATGTCGCAGGGCGCTCCGGCGGGTCGACCGCAACAGTCCTCCTACAACGCACCTCCGGCGAATCAGGGCAACCAGCCCTCTCAGCAATCCGGTGGCTACAGCCAGCCATCCCAGGGCAGTATGCCTGAGCCGGTGGACGATTTTGACGACGATATTCCGTTCTGAATCGACCACGTGGCCAGAAAGGCCCGGAATGCTATGGAAAGGCCCCCGTTTACCGGGGGCTTTTTTGTTACAGGCTTGCAAAAACACGTGAAATCTCGCGAAAAACGTGGAGTTACGTTCACTTTCTCATCTATCATGTGACTCGATGAAAAAAAGTTCATTTTTTAATCGCTGTTAAAGCATTGAGGCTGGCGAGTGGCCCGAAGTCTGATAACCAACATGCTCCGGCGGCGTAAGAGCCGACAGACGCTGAGTCTGGAAATTCGACCGGATGGTATTGCCTGGGCACTGGCCCCCGGCGAGCCTGATCAACAGACCGGTTTCATGGATTGTCTGCCGGCAAAGCGCGAGGCCGCCTTGTCGGAGCTGGTCAGTCAACAGGGCTGGGGCGGGCTCCGCACCCGGCTGGTACTGCCGCTGGACAAGTACCAGGTCTTCCAGCTGGAGCGGCCGGAGGGCATTGATGATGCGGAGCTGGGTGACGCCCTCAAGTGGAAGCTGAAAGACTTTCTCGACTACAGTCCCTCCGATGCCGTTTCCGATGTTTTCCCCTTTCCCGAGAATGCCGCCCGTGGCCGTGGTGAGCTCGTTAACGTCGTTGCCGCGCGGAAATCCCTGGTAACCGAGCAGGTTCGTCTGGTGCTGGACAGTGGTCTGGAACTGGAAGCCGTGGATGTGGCCGAGCTGGCGCTGCGGAACCTCATCGCCCGTCTGGACCCGCAGAAGCGCGGTGCGGCCCTGGTCCACCTTCGTGACGGTTATGGCCAGATGGTCATCGCCAAGGGCGACGTACTTTATCTGTCGCGCCGGCTGGACGTGCTGTCTGAAGACCTGAGGAATGCCTCCACCCAGGAAAATGCGGTCCAGTCGCTGGCGCTGGAAATGCAGCGTTCGCTGGATTACTACGAGAGCCAGTTGGGGCAGGTGCCGCCGTCCGTGATCCGGTTGGTGGCGCGGGACAATATGCTGCCGCTGTCGTCCATGCTGTCCTCCTATGTGGCGGCGGGCGTGGACGTGATCGACTGGCGTGACTTTGGTCTTTCCGGGGCCCTGGACAGCCGCTGCCTGCCGGCCTGGAGCGCTGGTCTGGACCGTTCCGGAGACGCCGGCAGCGTGAACCTTTACGCCGAAGAACTCAGGCCCCGGCGTGAGTTGCTTCAGGCCAGCATGGTCCTGCCGCTGCTTATGGTGGCAGTAATCGCCATTGGGCTTGCCGTCGGGTTTGCCCACTTCCGGGGCGCGGAGCTGGACGATCGTCATGCCCAGCTTCAACGACAGAGCGATCAGTTGCAGTCCAGCGTGGACACGTTATCCGGCCGGGTGAGTGCGCGTCGCCCAGACCCCGAGCCGGAGGCGGAGCTGACTGAAACAAACCGCACCATCATACGGCGACAACGGTTGCTGGAGAGTGTCGAGAGCCTCGCCGCCGGTGAGACCCCGGGTTTTTCCGACCAGATGTCGGCGCTTGCCCGTCAGGTTCCTGATGGACTCTGGCTGACCGGGTTCACGCTCCAGACAGAATCCGGCCAGATTACCCTGTCTGGCGGCACCCGCCAGGCCTCCAGTGTTCCGACCCTGCTGGAGAACCTCGGCGCGGAACCATCGTTTGCCGGACGCACCTTTGGTGCCTTTGAGCTTGAGCGAGAGGAAGACGGCCGGTGGATCCAGTTTCGGGTAGCCACCGATTCCTCCCAGGGAGGCGAGCGATGAAAGCTTCTGTGTCGCAACAGTGGGCGGTCTGGTCAGCGCGATTCAACGAGCGTCCGATCCGGGAGCGTGCCCTGCTGACCGCTACCGCCCTGGTGGTGATTTTGGTGCTGGGCTGGGAACTGACCGTTGCACCAGTCCTGGCAAACAATGCACGGGTGCAGGACCAGATCGACACCCTGGGCACGAATCAGCAGCGCCTGCTGGAACTGCAGCAAACCCTGACAGCGCAGCTGGAAAACGACCCGTCATACGAGCTGAAACGTTTGCTGGATGTCCGTCGGGACAGGCTACAACGGTTGGATGCCGAGATCGGAGAGGCCACCAGCCGCCTGGTATCACCACGCACCATGGCTTCCCTGTTGCGTGACATGTTGGCGGCACAGGACGAACTGGAGCTGGCAGGGCTGGTGCTCAAGGCCCCGGTGCCCGTACACACCAGCGCTGGTGAGGAGGCTGACGCGAAAACTGATGCCTCGGAAACCTCGGCGGAGCCGCTGGTGTTCGCCCATGACGTGGAAATCACCCTGCGTGGCTCCTACCGGCATGTGCTGGACTATATCAAGCAACTGGAAGCCATGGACGAACGCCTTGGTTGGATGATGCTGGATTACAACGCCGAGACCTATCCGGACAGTGAAGCCATGATTCGTGTGCGCACGTTGAGCCTGGATCGGGCGTGGCTGGGAGTTTGATATGACACACCGTTTGATTTCGATTACCGGGGCCTGTCGCCGAGTTCGCCGTAACAGTGTGGCGTTACTGTTTACGCTGGCGGTTACCCCGGTATCCGCCTTTGATGACCCGACACGCCCACCGGATTTCCGGTCCGCGCCCGCTGATGTCGCACCCCAGGTTGAGCTGAGTGTCGGGTCGATCCTGGTTGGAGAGTTTCGCCGTACCGCCGTTATCAACGGTGAACCCCGGCGCGAAGGACAACAGTTCGAGGGGGTGCGAGTGCAACGCATTCACCCCGACCGGGTAGAAATTCTGGAGCAGGGCCGCGTACGGGTGCTTCACCTTGAGGCGCTTCCGCAAGTGCGGGCAACGCAATGACTGACAAACGAGCTGCCATGACTTTCAACAGACACCTCCTGACCATACTGCTGGCAACGTCCCTGGCCGCATGTAGCAACAATCCGCTGATGCGAACCGGTGCCGCGACTTCAACCGATACCGCCGAAGACATTGATCGTGCGCTGGCCCAGGCCGAGGCCACCTCGCCGGTGGCCGGGCCGCAAGACGGTGGATCATTGAATGCCTCCGCCCAGACGGATGTCAGCGCCGCTTTGTTGCCACCGCTGACGGACGAGTCCGCATCGGAGGAGCGATTCGATGTCAATGCCAGTGGGCTGGACGCACGCAGCTTCTTTCAGGCCCTGGTCGATGGCAGCCGCTATAACGTTGTGGTCCACCCCGACGTGTCGGCGACCATTGATCTGCGACTGAATGATGTCACGGTCCCGGAGGTCATGGAGATCGCAGGCGATCTTTACAGCCTGAACATTGAGCGCAACGGCCGTCTGTTCCGGGTCGATTCGAACAATGCCGGTATGCGGATCTTTCCCATCGATTACCTTCACTTCAAGCGCAAGGGCGGCTCGGAGACCCGTGTCAGTTCCGGGCAGGTCAGCAGTTCTCGGGACAACTCCTCGGGCGCCAGCAGTAGCCAAACATCGAGTGACCGTGATAGCAGCAACACCGCCAACCTGATCGGTACACAGATCTCCACGGAGACCGAATCGGATTTCTGGCAGGGCATCAGCCAGGCGTTGTCGATGATTGTCGGGAGTGAGGATGGGCGCCAGGTGATCGTCAATCCGGGCGCAGGACTGGTGATGGTCCGGGCCGACAGCGGCATACTGGATCAGGTTGAGGAATACCTGCGTCGCACCCAACTGATCCTGCAACGTCAGGTGGTCCTCGAAGCCAAGATCCTGGAGATTGCCCTGAACGAGGGTTACCAGCAGGGGGTCAATTGGGCTGATGTCCAGAGTGCGTCGCGCATTACCGCGTCCGATGGTCTGCCGGAAGACTTCACGGCCCAGGCCCTGGCCGGCCAGGCGATCCGCACATCAGACATCGGTGGCCTGTTTTCTGCGAGTGTGCGGGCCGGGGACTTTACCGGTCTGATCGAACTGTTGGGCGAACAGGGTAATGTCCAAATCCTGTCGAGCCCGCGCATCTCCACCGTGAACAACCAGAAAGCAGTGATCAAGGTGGGCACGGACGAGTTCTTCGTTACCGACATCGATTTTGACGACAACAATTCGGCGGTGACGGCGACGGACCGGACCTCCACGTCCGTTGAGCTGACACCCTTCTTCTCCGGTATTTCCCTGGATGTCACCCCGCAGATCGCCGAGGACGGTGCTATTACATTGCATGTTCATCCCTCGGTCAGCGAAGTCAACGATCAGGAAAAAGTCATTACCGTGGGGGATCGGGATGTGACGCTGCCCCTGGCCCGCAGTACCGTGCGGGAGACCGATAGCGTAATCCGGGCGGAAAGCGGCCAGATTGTGGTTATTGGCGGACTTATCCAGAACTCCAGCGAAGACAATAATTCGGCGGTGCCATTCTTCAGTGAGATTCCGCTGATTGGTGAGCTGTTCAAGCAGCGTCGCTTCCAGTCGCGAAAAAGCGAACTGGTGATTCTGCTGCGCCCGGTTGTGGTGGGCGCCGAACAAATGAATGCGGATATCGCGGCCAGTCGCGAGCGCATGGGGGTGCTCCGGGAGTTGCTCCAGTCGGCGGAATCCGTGAAACCGGCTCCGGAAAAAGCCAGGCGCTAAATGTACGAAGCCCATTTCGGACTGCAGGAAGCACCCTTCGCATTGACGCCCAACACCCGATACTTTCTTCGGGCGCCCAGCCATCACGATGCGCTGGAGTTGCTGCTGGTGGCTCTGCGCCAGCGGGAAGGGTTCATCAAGATTACCGGTGAGGTCGGCACCGGCAAGACGCTGTTGTGCCGTCTGCTGCTGAACGGGCTTGAGAAAAAGGCACACACCGCCTACATTCCGAACCCACACCTGACGCCGGAAACCCTCTACGAGGCGGTGGCGGAAGAGCTCGGCGTGGATGTGGCCCGCTGCGCCAATACGCATCAGGTTCTCAAGGCGCTGAACGAACGACTGATTGCCCTGGCGATGAAAAAGCGTCCCGTGGTCCTGGTGATTGACGAAGCCCAGGCCATGCCAGAAGACACCATTGAAGCCCTCCGTCTGCTGACCAACCTGGAAACGGAAAGTGTCCGTTTGCTGCAGGTGGTACTGTTCGGACAGCCAGAGCTGGATCAGTTGCTGAGACGTGAAAGCCTGAGGCAACTGAGGCAGCGTATTACGTTCTCTCATCACCTTGCCCCGCTGGACCGGCCCTCCGTGGCCCAGTATCTGCGCCATCGTCTTGCCCGGGCCGGGTACAACGGAACCGACCTGTTTGCACCGGCGGCGCTGAGGCTGATGACCCGCTCCTCCGGCGGCATTCCGCGTTTGGTGAACATCCTGGCACACAAATCGATGCTGGCGGCCTGGGGACGGGGCGAGCGCCGTGTGAACCGGAACCATGTGCTGATGGCCGTGCGTGACACGGAAAGTGCCCGTCAGCCCGGTTTGATAGGGCGTTGGCTATGAGTCTGCTGAACGATGCACTGAGAGCGGCGGAGCAGCGGCAGGCGAGGACTGAGGCACCCGCCGCGTACACAGCACAGTCCAGCGGGCCAGAGCCGCAACCCCGGCACTGGCCTTGGTGGGTCGCTGGCGGGTTGCTGTTGCTGCTGCTGACAGCTGGTTGGTGGCTGATGACAGCGCCCGTGCCCGTTGCGGCTCAAGTCGATGCGGCCGCAGCCGTGCCGGTGGAGCCGGCGAATGCGCCGGAACCCATGCCGGAAACCCGCGTCTCTTCGCCGGAGCCGCAACCGGAGCCGGAGGTGCAAGCCATTCCAGCGGCACAACCGGAGCCAGAAGCCGCTCCGGAGGCGTCGTCCTCGGTCGAACCTGCGGCAACACCAGCGTTTGTGTCTGAGCCCGAAATGCCGTCCGCCACCCAGCGTGCACCAGAGCCGGAGGCCAAGCCTGTCTCCGAGCCAGAGCCAGAGCCAGAGACCATCGCGGCGGTCGTGAGTGCTCCGGCGGCGCCGGAAGGCAACAGCAACAGCGTCAAACAGCGACGGGAAACCCCCGAAGCGGTGGATCAGCGAACCAGCCGGGAACTGGATCGACTGCTGCGTGAAGGCCGCAGGGTAGAAGCCCGACAGTCACTGGCGGCGCTGACCAGTAACCAGGACGCCCCGTTGAGTCGTTATGTCGTGGCCAGAAGTCTGCTGGTTGACGGGGAGTCGGAACAGGCCCTGGCACTCCTGCCGGAGCGGGTCACCAGGACATCGGCATCGTTACGCTTGCTGCGGGCAAGGGCGTTGCTTGCAGACGGCGATCTACAGGCCGCCCTGGAAAGTCTTGAAAGCCAGGTGCCAGCGGTGCCTGGGCACATTGAATACCACGTAACCTTCGCAACACTTCTGCATCAGGACGGGCGCCATGGGGAGTCCGCAAGGCGATGGGCAGAGCTGATCGCCTGGGACGATGGCCAGGCCCCCTGGTGGGTCGGCCTGGCCCTGGCCCTGGAGTCCGATGGCCAGACGCAATCGGCGCGGCGGGCCTACGAGCAGGCAGCAGCGCTGCCGGGGCTTCCGCCTGCGCTGGAAGACCATGTGCGACAGCGTTTACAGACATTGCGGGCAGGATGATTAATGACCGAACCTAAGAAAAAAATCCGCATTGGCGACCTGCTGGTACAAAACGACGTCATCACCGAACAGCAACTGATGACCGCCCTGCGTGAACAGAAGGACACTGGGCGCAAGCTTGGCCGCACGCTGATCGACCTGGGCTACGTGGATGAAGACAATCTGCTCAACTTCCTGTCGCGTCAGCTGGATGTGCCGTTTGTCCAGCTGAGGCATTTCCAGTTCAACAACGAACTGGTCAAGAAGCTGCCCGAAGCCCTGGCCCGCCGCTTCCGCAGTATCGTACTGGCCCAGCAGGGCGAGGAATTGCTGGTCGGTATGGCAGACCCCCTCGATATCTTTGCCTACGATGAGTTGGTCCGGGTGCTCAAGCAGCCGATCCGGCAGGCGGTGGTTCGGGAAAGTGAGCTGTTGGGCACACTGGATCTGGTCTATCGCCGTACCGATGAAATCGCGTCGCTGGCGGAAGAGCTTGAAGACGAACTGGGAGACGACGCGTTTGACCTGGCCAACCTCTCTGCCGAATCCGAAAGTGCGGAAGCGCCGGTGGTCAAATTGCTTCAGACCCTGTTCGAAGACGCCGTTCAGGCCCGAAGCTCAGACATTCATATCGAACCTGACGAAACCGTGGTCCGTATTCGCCAGCGGGTGGACGGTGTGCTCCAGGAACAGGTGATGAAGGAAAAGCGGGTGAACTCCGCACTCGTTCTGCGCCTGAAGCTGATGGCGGGGCTCAACATCTCCGAAAAGCGCATGCCCCAGGATGGCCGCTTCAATGTGCGGGTGAAAGGCCGCAGCATTGATGTGCGGGTGTCCACCATGCCAGTGCAGTACGGCGAATCCGTTGTCATGCGTTTGCTCGACCAGAGTCAGGGCACACTCAATCTGGATGGTACCGGCATGCCCGATCAGATGCTGCAGCGGTTCCGCCGGATGATCAAGAAGCCTCACGGGATGATTCTGGTTACCGGGCCGACCGGCAGCGGTAAAACCACGACCCTTTATGGCGCATTAACGGAGCTGAACAAGCCGGAAGTCAAGATCATCACCGCCGAAGACCCGGTGGAGTATCGGCTGCCACGCATCACCCAGGTTCAGGTGAATCCGAAGATCGGCCTGGAATTCTCCAATGTGCTCCGGGCAGCGCTGCGCCAGGATCCGGATGTGATCCTGGTGGGGGAGATGCGGGACCGTGAAACCGTGGAAATCGGGCTTCGCGCGGCCATGACCGGCCATCTGGTGCTCTCCACCCTGCACACCAACGACTCCATCAGCAGTGCCATGCGACTCATCGATATGGGCGCTGAGCCCTTTCTCGTGGCCAGCTCATTGTTGGGCGTGGTTGCGCAACGGCTGATACGCCGGGTGTGTGACAACTGCAGGGAACCGCAGACTCTCAGTGAGCAGCAACAGGTATGGCTGGATGGCTTTAATCTGGACCCGCTGGATCTGGAAGTGGGCTTCGTCCATGGCCGCGGGTGCTACCAGTGCAGTAACACCGGCTACAAAGGGCGCGTGGGCGTTTACGAAATGCTGGAAATGAACGAAAGCATGCTCGATGCCCTCCGGCGCCAGGACGTATCCGCCTTTACCCGGGCGGCGCGGCAGAGTGACCTCTATCGTCCTCTGGGTCTGTGTGCGATGGATTATGCCCTGCAGGGCGTTACCACGCTGGACGAAGTGGCACGGGTGGCCGCCACTTCGGAAGGGTACGTGACGCTTGACGAGGATAGCGCCTGATGCAGTTCAGCTACCGGGGTAAGGACAATCGCGGTGCCGTGCAGCAGGGTTCCCTTGCTGCGCCGAATGCTGACGCTGCCGCCTCGGAGCTGATGCGTCGAGGCATTACTCCGCTGTCGATCCGGCAACAGGAAGACGCGGTGTCCCTGGGTGACCGCCTGGGCAGCGTTCCCCTGTTCCGGAAAAAAGTGACGCTGGACGAGCTGATTGTATTCTGTCGCCAGATGCACGCCCTTACCAAGGCCGGAATACCGTTGATCCGAACCATGCGCGGGCTGGCGGAAACCAGCCGTTCGCCGGTACTGGCGGAGGTGCTGGAAGACGTGACCACGCGGCTGGAGGGTGGCACGACCATGGCCACGGCCATGCAGGCGCACCCGAGGGTATTTTCGGACCTGTTTATCGCGATGATTCACGTTGGCGAAAACACCGGCATGCTGGACGATGCCTTCAAACGCCTTTCCGACATTCTCGAATTGGAACGTGACACCAAGCGCCGCCTCAAGCAGGCCATGCGTTATCCTACGTTTGTGGTGGTGGCCCTGTTGGCTGCCCTGATGGTGGTGAACTTCCTGGTCATCCCGAAGTTCGCCTCGGTGTTCAGCCGGATGGGCGCCGACCTGCCGTTTCTCACGCAGGTCCTGGTGGGTACGTCCAATTTCCTGCTGGGCTACTGGTACATCCTGCTGTTCGCCGTGGCAGCGCTGGGGTTGCTGGTGCGGCAGTGGAAGCAGACCGAACAGGGACGAATCACCTGGGACCGTTACAAATTGAAGATTCCAGTCATTGGCCCCCTGTTGGAACTCATTACCCTGAGCCGGTTTGCCCGCAATTTCGCCAGCATGCTGTCGGCGGGCATGCCGGTTACCCACGCACTGACCGTGGTTGCCGATGCGACAGACAACGCGTGGATCTCGGTACACATAAAAGACATGCGATCCGGCATCGAGCGGGGCGAAAGCCTGTTGCGCACGGCACGGCAGAGTGAAATGTTCACCCCGCTGATTCTCCAGATGATCGCCGTGGGCGAGGAAACCGGCTCGGTGGATGACATGCTCAACAATGTCGCGGACTTCTACGACGAAGACGTGGACTACGGACTGAAGCGGCTGGCCGAATCCATCGAGCCCATACTGATCGTCGCCATGGGCATACTGGTCCTGATTCTGGCCTTGGGTGTGTTCCTGCCCATTTGGGACCTGGGCGCGGCGGCCATGGGGCGGGGCTGAATGGCGAAGGTCCGCTATTCGGACGCCAGCGCCCAGCTTAATGGCCGGAGGCTCCGAAATCTGGTGGCCCTGACGGTGCTCTTTTTACTGTGGTGGTTCGCGGCAGGTGTGATCGACCGTGAGGCCCGCCGTGCAGAGGAAGTGTCTGCCAACAGGGTGCTCAGCCAATTACGATCCGCCCTGGTGATCAAGGGGGCGGAAGTGATGCTCGAGGGGAAAGCAAGTCTCAAGAGCTATGTCGGGATCAACCCGTTCGGGCTGCTTGAGTACGAGTGGGGGCGATATGCCGGCCAGTGCCGGGATGCATTGCCCGAAGCGGGTTACTGGTGTTTTCAGAATCGCACTGAAAATACGACAGAGTCCGGGCAGGAAGGCTGGTTAATCTATAACCCGGCACGGTCGATAACCCTGACAGGACGATCAACCGACGCGCAACGGCCACTTGCCTGGGAAGTGATACCAGAGTTTGCGGACCGCAATAATAATGGACAGCGGGAGCAGGACGAGCGACTGACCGGACTCAAACTCGAGCCGGTAGCGTTACAACCAGAATCAGCGCAACGACAGGATGTGAACCGCTGGCACGACGAACCAGAAAACGGGAAAGAGGACTAGTTAACCATGCAGCACACAAGCGTGAAGAAGCAGAGGGGGTTCACCCTGATCGAACTGGTGGTGGTGATTGCCATCCTTGCCATCCTGGCCGCCTTTGCCCTGCCGCGATTTGCGCAGCTTTCGGAGCAGGCCCATCAGTCCAGTATCCGCGCAACCGCCGGTGCCCTGAGCGCCGGTGTGGCGCTGGTCAAGGCGCAGTGGGTGACCAATGGCACGACCGGCGAAGTGACTGCGGTTGAGGGCTTTGGCAATGACAACGTAGCCGTGAATGGCGACGGGTGGCCCACCTCAACCAATGGCACTACCGGTGCCCCCAACGCCAACCGCTGCCTGCAGGTGTGGCAGGGCGTACTGCAATCCAATGCGCCGGTGGCTGCCACCACGGAAGCCGCTGACACGGAATACCTCGTCGGCCTGAGCGGAGACGACTGCGAATACGAATACCTGCCAGACGAGCAGGGTAGCACCATCGTCTACGACACGGATTCAGGCGACATCATTACAACGATCAATTGATCAATCCAGTAACCAGCAAGAGAGTAAACGGAGAAAACGATGAACGTTATGACATCAATGGCTTCAAGAAAGCAGAAAGGTTTCACCCTGATCGAGCTGGTCATGGTGATTGTGATTCTGGGTATTCTGGCGGCGTTTGCGTTGCCGCGGTTTGCGGATTTGGGAAGTGAGGCTGAAGCGGCGTCAATTGAAGGCGCTCGAGGTAGCGTCAAGTCGGCTCTTGGGATCGTCCGGTCCACAGCTCTGGCGACAGGCAACGGTGAAAACACAGCGGCAGATGCGATTTCTCTTGAGGGAACGGACATTGACCTTTTGAATGGCTACCTAGCGGTTGAATCGCTTGAAGATGCCGCTCAGTTAACTGACTTTACCGTCGACATTACTGCTACACCTGACGGGTATGTGACGACCGCTGACCCTGCCGAGAGCAGTCCCTGCTTTAATTTTATTGGTTCCACGGCAACCAACGACCCTGCAGAAGTCAGTGCAGTAGGTGAAATGAATGCTGGTGTAGATGCGTGCGACGTTAACTAAATAGGCCCAAGAGCCAAAACGCAAAAAGCCTTATAAGCATTCCATAATGCCTATTGTGTCGGGTTACGCCCTGCTAACCCGACCTACCCTAGGGAAACGTCTGGAGGGGCTTGTGATAGCATCAAACGCTCCGAGGTCATCGGGGTTTACCCTAGTTGAACTGGTCATGGTCATCGTCCTGATCGGAACCCTTTCCGTTCTGGGCATTGGCCTGTTTGCCAGTCGCTCGGCCTTCTCCCCTCTGCTGGCAACCCAGCAACTGACCTCGGCCACCCTGCTGGCTCAACAGTCGGCGCTGGCCGGGAATCCTGCCAATACGGTCACTGTCGATCAGGTGGGTGACCGTTTTCGTTTTGTGGTGGGGGCCTCAACCGCCACACCCCGGGTGTTCGAATTGCCCCGGGAAGGGACCGCCCTCTCGGTGGCGGGTGGCCTGCCCCGGACCATCACGTTCAACCCGGACGGTATTCCGGATATTACCGGGAGCCTTGCCTTCCGCTTTTCGGGCACCAGTGATTTCGAAACCTGCCTCAGTACCCTGGGTGCGGTCTACCGGGGAAGCTGTCAGTGATGAAGGCGACCCAGAAAGGCGCGACACTGGTCGAGCTGGTGATGACCATTGTGATTATCAGTGTCGCGATTGCGGGAGTGGTGGGTGCATTTTCGCTGATCGCCAGTCGAAGCGCCGACCCGCTGAACCAGACCCGCGCAGTTGCCCTTGCCCAGCTGTATATGGACGAAATCCTCGCTCGACGATACGCCAGTGCTTCCGCACCTGGCGGTGGCCGTGTCAGTGTCGCTGACGCGGATTGCGGTTCGCCCGGCCAGGACGGCGAGAGTCGCGAGACCTTCGACGACGTGGACGATTACAACGGGCTGTCCGACGGGCCTCCGAAGAATGGAGAGGCAGACACCCTGGCAGGCTACAGTGGCTTTACTGTCGCGGTGGCTGTGACCTGTGCCGGCAGTGAGGTTGGTCTGGCCAATCACGATGCCAAGCGAATCGATATTCAGATCACTGACCCTTCTGGTCAGGATTTTCGTTTTACCGCCTACCGGGGTAATTTCTGATGCATCGAAACTCCGGTTTTACCCTGGTCGAGCTGGTGATGGTGATTGTGCTGCTTGCCATTGTCGCCACCGTTTCCGTCCAGTTCGTGACGCTGTCCACTCGCGGAGCGCTGGATGTCAGCAGTCGTCAGCAGAGAGCTCTGCAGAGCGTTGTGGTCAGCGAGCAGATCACCCGCCAGTTGCGTGAGGCTTTTCCATTATCAGTCAGAAGCAACGGGCCCTGCCTGGAGTGGTTGCCGGTTGTAGCAGCGACCCGCTATGAGTCGCTGCCGACCGGGCCGGGTTTCGACACCCTGACCATTTCACCATTCGGCCGGGACCTCGACGGTGGGCTGAGGGCTATCGTGTATGGCTATGGGGATCCCCAATCAGCACTCTACAGTGCTAACAGCCCCGGTCCGGTTTCGCCGCCTATCCGGGCGGTCTCTGCAGGTGACACCGAAGTGCAGTTTGCAGGTCCGGTGAGCCATCGGTTCGCCGAGCGGTCGCCGGAAAAGCGGGTGTTTATGGTTGGCGAGCGGCGAAGTCTTTGCCAGAGCGGTAGCCGGCTGTCTTTGTATCAGGGCTATACAACGGGTGGAGGCCAACCATCCGCAGCCACGCTGGCCACATCCGGCAGCGGCGAAGTGCTGGCGGCAAACGTGCAAACCGACTCCGTGGAATTTCGTGTTACGCCGGCGTCTCTGCAGCGGGCGGCTGTCGTCAGCTTTGTGTTCGAGTTAACCGACCCGCAAAGCACAGAAACCACCATGGTCAGCCAGGAGGTTCAAGTCCGCAATGTACCGTGATCCTTTCTGGCATCGTCAGTCCGGGGCCGGCCTGCCAATCGCGTTGTTCATCATTACGGTGCTGTCGCTGCTGGTGTTTGGTATGGGCCAGCTGCAACAGGACAGCAGTGCCGCCATCAGTTTGCAGGTGCAGTCCCAGCGAGCCTTCTTTGCGGCGGAAAGCGGGGCCCAGGTGGGCGTTCAGCAGATCCTGGCAGGCGCGGACGCCGGCACCGGTGACGCGGCGTCCTGCCCGGCGCTCGAGTTGACGTTCGACAGCCCTGGACTCAGCAGCTGCTCGGCGTCGGTCAGTTGTTCTGCAACGTCGGGTGACGGCATTCTCAGGCTTACGAGCATAGGCCGTTGTGGCGTACTGGCAGAGTCAGCGGAAAGGCGGATAGAGGTGACCCTACGATGAACCGCAACCTGAAAGGCGTGCTAACGCTTGTCTTTGCCTTGACCGCGTTCATGGCAGCCAATGCGGCGGCAGATCTGCGATCCGAATGGCGCATGGACGAACTGTCCTGGGCGGGGGCTGCCGGAGAGGTCGCTGACGCGGTAAGCGGACTGAATGGGCAGGCCAGAACCGCAGGGTCGGCAGGCTCCCTGCCCACCACTGATGCAGGGTTTGTGTGTCAGGGCGGCCGGTTCCGTGGACAGGGTTTCAACGATCCGGATCGCAATAACGCCTATGTCGACGCAAGGCATTTTGTCGAAGTGCAGAATTCTTCAGTCCTGTCGCCGCTCGCCAGCACCGGTGGTATGAGTTTCAGTGGGTGGATTCGCCCTGACAGCGCAGGTGACCTCACCATTGTCCATAAGGGGCAGGGCGGCAATACACAGGAATACCAGGTTTCGATCAACGGGGGACGGCTGCAGGCCGGCTTCTGGGATCGCTACGGATCCAACCGCTCTCTGGAGGTGTCCGGCGCCACGATGAGCACCAACAACTGGTACTTCTTCGGGGTCTCTGCCGAGGCCGTGGGCAACAGTGGCCGGTTGGATGTGACGCTCTATCTTTTCGGCCAGGCGGGGAACCTGCTGGGGCAGAGCTCGGACCGGTTCAGTGGTTTCTTCCGCTCCGGTGGTGAGTCTCAAACCTATGCCGACAAACCTCTGACGGCGCCCCTGGTGTTTGGGGGGGAACGCTTTTCGACGGGGTCGCCTGTTAATTTCTTCAGCGGCACGATGGATGAAATGCGGCTTCATGACGAGGCGCTCGGGGAAAGCCAGTTCAGATCGCTGCTCGGCATCAGCCGCCCCTGTGACAGTGGTAGTGACTCGCCGTTGCCAGTGTTTGAGGATTTTGAAAGCTATCAGCCGGGCGGCTCTGTGGATGGCCTGGAGGGCGGTCGGGGCTGGGGTGGCCCATGGACCGGCGCTGGCGGGCAGAGTGTTATTGATACCTCCTCTGATCGCCTGGAGTTTCTTGCCTCCAATGGTCTGAGTATTCGCTCGGAGACCACGCTTGAGGTGACGGGGAACAGCAGCCGTGTCGCCACCCGGCCCCTGTTGGGAAACTATGACGGCCAGGATCTTTACCTGAGTATGCTCGTGCGCTTCCAGGGCACGCCAGGCAACAACGATTTCCTCGGGTTCTGGCTGCAGAATCCAAGCTTCGGTGATTCGCCCCAGTTTGGCGTGAAGGCTAACGAAGGCGGGGGTGGCACCCGGGACTTCTTCGTTCGCCTGGATCGGGACGCGGCCTACTCCACGGAGTTTGAGTCCGGGCAAACGTACCTGCTGGTGGCCCGATTCTCAAAGAACGGCCAGGGCTATTATGAGCAGGGGGACCTGTGGGTCAATCCACAGTGTACGGAAACACCGCCGCCCACACCCTCGGCGAGCATTGTCAGTAACCCCTCCACGCGGGTAAGCGAGGTGTCGGAACTGGGGTTCCGGAGCGAGAATCTCTCAGGGGATGCCAGCGTACAGGTAGGGCAGGTGGCCGCCGGGGAAAACTGGCGCGATGTGGTCCAGTGTGAGTGTTACCAGAATGGGCTGGAGGCAACCTATTACAATAACTACCAGAGCCAGAACCCGTTCCCGGAGACAGCGGATGTGACCCGTCTTGATCCGGGCATCGATTTTAACTGGGGAAATGGCTCGCCGGACCCGGCTATCAATGCAAACCAGTACGCGGCGCAGTGGCAAGGTTCCATTGAAGTGCCTGAGTCGGGAACCTATGAATTCATTGCCCGTACCGACGACGGTGTGCGTCTGTTCGTTGATGATCTTGATGTGCCGCTTATTGAGGACTGGGTGGATCGATCGGTCAATGAATCGCGGGCCTCGATCGCGTTGCAGGCGGGGCGACGATACGCCATCCGTATGCAGTATTACGAGAACGGCGGTGTTGCCGAAGCCCGCCTGTTCTGGCGGCGGCCTGATGGTACCCGGGAAATCATTCCCGAACGTTTTCTGTATGGCTGCCTGCCGGTCAATGGTCCTGCGCTGGAAGCGGTGTCGGCGGTTTGCGGTGCCTCGGATCTGGTGGAACTGACATTTGCCCAGAATGATCGTACTCGTCCGCTGCAGGCGTCTTCTGTTGAGAATGCCGGGTTTTACCGGGTTGAGCGGGTCAGTGACGGCAACCTCATTAACGTCAGCGGCGCCAGTATCGGGGCGGATGGCTACAGTGTCATGCTGGAGCTGGATCGTGAGCTGGACCGCAACGACAGCTACCGGCTGAGCGTGACCGATGTACAGGACATAGGAGGGGCGGTTATCGCCCCCAACCCTTCCGAGTTTGAGTTCGCGGCGGCCGGGGATGGACTGCTGACAGAATACTGGAACAACCCCGGCCTGACAGGCCCCCCGGTGCTCCAGAACACCTCCGAGCGGATAGCTTTTAATTGGGGCAACGGCAGTCCGGTTCCCGGCACCGTTAATCCTGACCGTTTCTCGGTACGCTGGACGGGGTTTATCGTGGCTCCCGAAACCGGAAATTACCGTTTCCGCACCCGAACGGATGATGGGGTGAGATTGTACGTAAATGATCTGACCTCGCCGATCATCAGCCAGTGGCGGGATCAATCACCCACCAACCACGATTCCGGTACCGTGCTACTGGAAGGCGGCCGCAGCTACAGCCTGCGTATGGAAATGTATGAAAACCAGGGTGGCGCGGTGGCAGAGCTCCGTTGGCAACGACCGGGCCAGTCAGGTTTCGAGTTGGTCCCCGCCGACGCCTTTTTCAGTTGCCCGGACACCGGGAGTGAACTGGATCATTTCCGAATTTCCCATGGCGGTGCGGGAGTCACCTGCCAGCCGTCGCTGATTAACTTCGAGGCGCGCAACACCGCCGGAGAGGTTTTGACGGATTTTGAGGGTGAGGTGACGTTATCCACCAGTACGGGCAATGGCTTCTGGCAGGATGCGGGAGCAGCCACCGGAAACCTTAGCCTTGTACCAGGTGATTCCGGGCTGGCCACATACCAGTTTACGCCGGCCGACGGGGGGACGGTGACCCTCGCGTTGCGACACACCCAGCCGGGTGTCGTCAATCTGGATATCAGCGATGGTGGGGTCTCGGAGCTGCCCTCGGCCGATCCTGACCTGGATTTCCAGACGGCGGGCTTTGTGTTTCATCAGGGGAACGACTTCACCCAGCCCATTGGTCGTCAGGTGTCTGGACGTCCTTCGAGCCAGACACCGGGTGCCCAGGATCTCCGGATCACGGCAGTTCGGGAAAGCGATGGAACCGGTGCCTGCGAGGCTTTTCTGGTTGATGAGCAGCCCATCAACTTCGGATCGGTGTGCGAAAGTCCTGGTAACTGCGCCCTGGCCGATGCCGTTGAGATCAACGGTGCGCCTGTGGGGAGCAATGCCAGCGGCAGCGCGGGCAATTCCACGACGGTCGATCTCGATTTCGGCGACAGCACTACAAGCAGTGCACCACTATCGATCCGGTACCCGGATGCCGGTCGCATCAGTCTGTTTGCCCAAATGCCCCTGCTCGACGATGAGGGCAACCCCACGGGGGAATGGCTGACCGGGAGCAGCGGATCGTTCACCGTGGTCCCTGCCGGATTCTGCCTCGAGCCGGTGGAGCCGGATTTCCAGTGCGCAGCGGCAGATGCCACCTGCCCGGTTGCCGCAGCGGCTGGTGAAACCTTTGCCATGCGGCTTGCAGCGGTGAGCTGGACCGACGATGGCGAGGCGGGAGCGGAGCTCTGCGATAACCCGGTAACCCCCAACTTTGAATACCCGGCCCTCGAACTAACGCACGATCTGCTGGCTCCCGCCTCAGGCGTTGAGGGAGACATTACCGCGACAGAAGCGGGCATTCCGTCCGCCGGCGGGGGTGTCACCCAGTTCGAGCAGACGGTGTCAGAGGTCGGTGTGTTCAGTTTCGGCGTGGAATCCGGCAGTCTCTATTTAGGCGAAACCCTCCCCGGGGCGGTCAGTGCGCCCGTGGGTCGCTTTACCCCAGCGGGTTTCGATGTGTCGGTCTCTGATACGGGCGAGCTGGCGATGCATTGCTCGGGTGCTTCAGCGTTTACGTACACCGGGCAGGATTACCGGTGGTCACTGGCACCGGAAGTTCGAATTGTGCCCCTGGCAGCAGATGGCGAGACGGTGACTCTTAATTACCTCATCGGGGACTTCAACCGTCTCCAGGTTTCTGGGGTGACACGTACCGGTCCGGACCGTGATGCAGTGGCCCGGCTCGCCGATGACAGCGACTTTGTCGAGGTGAGCTATGAACCCGAGCTGGCAAGCCTTGATGCAGTGTTACCCGCGGGGGCGATCTTCTACCGCTTCAACGCTTCCGATACCCTGGTTGCCCTGAAGTCCGTTAATTCGAGGGTCGCACCGTATACGCCCTCCCTTGATTTTTCCATTGATGCCGTGGTCGATCAGGATAACGTGTCCGCGAGTACCAGCGGCAGTGGGCCGGTGGTGGATTTTCAGCCGGCGGCCCCAGGCACGATCCGTTACGGGCGGCTGGAAATGACGAACGTGTACGGTCCGGAGAATGCCGCGTCGCTGAAGATGCCTTTCCAGGTCAGTTATTGGGACGGAGGACGCTTTGTGCTGAATGCCGCCGATTCCTGCACCTCGTGGGACAAGTCGGTTCCCTCGCCATTGTTGAACGATCAGGAGTTCCACACGCTGGCGGACGAAGGAGAGACGGGAACGTTTGACCAAGGCGAAGGTGTCCCCCTGACGCTGGAACCCCGCGGCATCCGCAGTGAGGAGCGGCTGACCTGGACAGTGCCCGTGTGGCTGCAGAGTGACTGGAACGAAGATGGCAATCTGGAGAATCCCTCCGCACTGGCCACCTTCGGTGTGCACCGTGGGAACGATCGCATTATCTACTGGCGGGAAGTCCGGTAATGCGGGGCCGGAACGCAGGTTCCGGCCCCGGCAACGACTGGTAGGCAGCTCAGTCTTCGTCGCTCTCCGGGTGATCCATGCCTAGCTCGTTGATTTTCCGCGTCAGGGTATTGCGCCCCCAGCCCAGCAGAATGGACGCATCCCGCCGGCGTCCACCGGTGTGTTTGAGGGCTGTTTCGATCATGATCTTCTCGAACTCCGGTATCGCCGTGTCGAGAATTCCCTTACGGCCACGTTTGAGTTCCTGTTCGGCCCAGTTGCGAAGGCCCTCCTGCCAGGTCTGTCCGGTGGCTGGCGTTTCCGCCTGGTGGAGCAGTTCCGGGGGCAGGTCATCGATGTGAATCTCTCGGCCACTGGCCATCACCGTTAGCCATCGGCAGGTATTCTCTAGCTGGCGGACGTTGCCGGGCCAGGGCATGGTGGTCAGGTACTCTTCGGCTTCGGCGCGCAGCAGTTTTGGCTCCACCGCCAGTTCCTTTGCCGCCCGTTTGAGGAAGTGCTGCATCAGCCTGGGAATGTCCTCACGGCGCTCCGCCAGTTTTGGCAGGTGCACACGGATAACGTTCAGACGGTGAAACAGGTCTTCCCGGAACGAGCCTGCCTGGACCAGCTTCTCCAGGTCCTGGTGCGTGGCGGCGATGATCCGCACATCCACTTTGATCGGGGTGGTGCCGCCAACCCGGTAGAATTCGCCGTCCGCCAGAACCCGCAACAGCCGGGTCTGGGTGTCGGCCGGCATGTCGCCGATCTCGTCCAGGAACAGGGTGCCGCCGTTGGCCTGCTCGAAGCGACCCTGGCGTGCCGCGCCGGCGCCGGTGAACGCGCCCTTCTCGTGGCCGAATAACTCTGACTCGATCAGGTCCTTGGGAATCGCGGCCATGTTCAGGGCAATGAACGGATGGCTCGCCCGCGGGCTGTGATTGTGTAAGGCCTGGGCAACCAGCTCCTTACCGGTGCCGCTCTCACCGTTGATCAGTACCGTGATGTTGGAGTGTGACAACCGCCCGATCGCCCTGAACACTTCCTGCATGGCCGGCGCTTCACCGATGATTTCGGTATTGCGCTGCGTACTTTCGGCCTGGGGTTCCGACGTGGCCCGCCGCTCGTGGCTATGGGCAACCGCGCGCTTGACCAGGGCGACGGCATCGTCCACGTCAAACGGCTTTGGCAAGTATTCAAACGCGCCAGTCTGGTAACTGGTCACCGCGCTTTCCAGATCGGAGTGTGCCGTCATGATGATCACGGGCAGGTCCGGGTGCGCTTCCACAATCTGGGACAGCAGGGTGATCCCATCCACGCCCGGCATGCGGATGTCACTGATAATGGCGTCGGGTTGTTCGTGTTCCAGTCGCAGCATGATGCTTTCGCCGCTTTCAAAAACCCGGGGCTGCATACCGGCCTGATTAAGGGCGCGCTCCAGCACCCAGCGAATACTGCGGTCGTCGTCTATGATCCAGACGTTTGCCGGTTGGCTCATTGGTGGTCCTCCAGGGGCAGGAAGATGATGAAGTCGGTTTTACCGGGCTCGCTTTCGCATTCCACCAGCCCGTGATGTTGGCCGATGATGCTCTGGGTAATGGAAAGCCCCAGGCCGGTACCGCTCGCGCGGCCGCTGATCATCGGGTAAAAGATGTTCTGCAACAGATCCGGCGGGATGCCGGGACCGTTATCAATCACGTCAACGCGGCACACCAGGCGGTGGCGTTTATGGCCGATGGTGAACTGTCGTAAGGCCCGGGTGCGGAACGTGATGGTTGGCAACTCGCCCTGGGCGTGTTCGCTCTGATTTTCGAAGGCCGCCTCCATGGCGTTGCGGGCTATGTTCAGGAAGGCCTGGATCAGCTGTTCCTTGTCGCCTTCGAACTCTGGCAGGCTGGGGTCGTAATCCCGGCGGAACTGCAGTCGTCCGCGACTCTCGGCCTCAAGCAGTGTTTTGACGCGCTCCAGAACCTCATGGACGTTGGTGGGAGCCAGTTTCAGTGCTTTGTTGGGGCCGAGCATACGATCCACCAGCGACCGCAGGCGGTCCGCCTCATCAATAATGACCTGGGTGTACTCGCGCTGGCCTTCGTCATTCAGTTCCCGATCCAGTAACTGGGCCGCGCCCCGGATTCCGCCCAGGGGATTCTTGATTTCATGGGCCATGCCGCGAACAAGGATACGGGTGGTTTCCTGCTGGGAAATGATGTCTTCCTCTCGACTGATGCGCAGCAGTCGGTCCCGGGGCTGAATCTCAATCAGCAATTCAGTCGGATCGAGACTGATGGGCGAAACCGAGTAATCCACCGTCAGGCGGGTACCGCTGGTCAGAACAAATTCCGCCTCGCGTCGCGTGTAGGAATGGCCGTTCTCGGCGGCTGCATGCAGGGTGGTAAGGGCATCTTCGGAATCCACAAGGATGTCATTGATCGGTGCACCCTGACTGCGGGTAATGCTGGTCTCGAACAGGCTCTCGGCGGCCGGGTTGAGGTATTGGATACGCAGGCCTTCTTCGAGCACCAGGATCGCGGTCGTGAGGCTATCCAGAATGTTCTTGTAGCCCGAAGTTCGGGTCGTTGGGAGTGCTGTAGAAGGTGCCATTGAAAGTGCCATGCTGCTGTCTCGATCGATGGGCATTGCTGGGAACCCTGCGTGTTGACTGTGGTTCTGCAAAAAGTGAACCAGTTTATGAAATCGGCTCAGATTGCGTGCCCGTTTAACGGGCACGGGGCTGTAACGGCCCTGGCTGACGCAATGGCGTAGTGCATTCTGGACAGGTGCCATGGCGAGCCCGGGGCGAGTGCCCCGTTGCTGATCAGAGTATGGCTTTTTTGTGGTGCGAGCGCACTATAATGGTGCGCTGCTAACGGTGGGTCAGTTATTGACTGAGGGGCGGTGAATGGTAAAGCGGATGGACTCGCCGGACTTCACCTGTACACCTTTGGAATCCACGATGTTTACGCCTGCATCGTGGGTGCCCCGGAATACATTCCGTACGGTCACGGTGTCGGAGGCCGTCTGGCCAACGGGCTGTCCATCCAGGGTCACTTCGTACCGGTGTCCGTCCCTCAGTCCTGGTTCGCTGGTGACCCGGAAGGCCACATCGCCGCTGCCGCTATGGAAGGCTTCATCATCGTTGGGCGATACGATCCGGACACTGTTGTACACCGATCCCTGTTCCTCGGCTTGCTGCCGGATCTTTTCAGGTTCGCGCACATCTGCTGGCTTCGGCAGGGTGACGGTAGTCACCGGCTTGACCCTGACTTCTTCCGCACCGTCAGACGGCTCGTCGGAGAAGGTGACATTGCCCTGTGCATCCACGTTGCGGTAGACCTCTGCCAGGGCAGGGGCTGAGCCTATGACAAGGATGCCAGCCAGAATTCCAAACCGTATGTTCATACCGCAAGCCTGTGATGGGGATGTATTTCGATTATCAATGGCGGCGGACGTGTTTTCAACGATCTTGCGGGATCAGACGGTTACATATCGTTAAGGGCAACAGGGACTGTGTTCGTGCTCACAAAAAAACCCCGCCGAAGCGGGGTTTTGTCTGTACCAGGTCTGTTAAGCGTGGCTTAGCAGGAGTAGTACAGCTCGAACTCAACCGGGTGAGTGGTCATGTTGATGCGCTCAACCTCACCACGCTTCAGGTCGATGTAACCGCGGATCATGTCCTCGGTGAACACGCCACCACGGGTCAGGAACTCATGATCTTCTTCCAGGCAATCCAGAGCTTCCGCCAGGGTCTCAGAAACCTTCGGAATGTTCAGGGCTTCTTCCTTCGGCAGGTCATACAGATCCTTGTCCATGGCATCGCCAGGGTGGATCTTGTTCTGGATGCCGTCGAGGCCGGCCATCATCAGAGCGGCGAACGCCAGGTACGGGTTGGCAGACGGGTCGGGGAAGCGAACTTCGATCCGACGCGCTTTCGGGCTGTTCACGTAAGGAATGCGGATCGAGGCGGAACGGTTACGGGCGGAGTAAGCCAGCATAACCGGTGCTTCGAAGCCCGGAACCAGACGCTTGTAAGAGTTGGTGGAGCTGTTGGTGAAGGCGTTGATCGCCTTGGCGTGCTTGATCACACCACCAATGTAGTACAGGGCGGCTTCGCTCAGACCAGCGTAGCTGTCGCCTGCGAACAGGTTCTTGCCGTCCTTGCTCAGGGACATGTGAACGTGCATGCCTGAACCGTTGTCACCAACCACCGGCTTGGGCATGAAGGTAGCGGTTTTGCCGTAGGCGTGAGCCACGTTGTGAACGCAGTACTTGAGGATCTGTACCTCATCAGCCTTCTTGGTCAGGGTGTTGGCGCCAACACCGATTTCACACTGGCCGGCAGTACCCACTTCGTGGTGGTGTACTTCAATTTCCAGGCCCATGGACTCCATGGCGGCACACATGGCGCCACGCAGATCGTGCAGGCTGTCGACCGGCGGAACCGGGAAATAACCGCCTTTCACGCCCGGACGGTGACCGATGTTGTTGCGGTCGAAGTCTTCGCCGGATACCCAGGCAGCTTCTTCGGAGTAGAGCTCATACATGGAGCCCTGCATGTCGGTCTTCCACTTGGCGGAATCGAATACGAAGAATTCCGGCTCGGGACCAAACAGTGCGCCGTCGGCGATACCGGTGGACTTCAGGTACTCTTCTGCACGGCGTGCAACAGAGCGCGGGTCGCGCTCGTAGCCCTGCATGGTTGAAGGCTCAACGATGTCACAGGTGATGTTCAGTGTGGTTTCTTCGGTGAACGGGTCCAGGACAGAGGTGCTGTCGTCCGGCATCAGGATCATGTCGGATTCGTTGATGCCCTTCCAGCCGGCAATTGATGAGCCATCGAACATTTTGCCGTCGGTGAAAAAGTCATCGTCAACTTCGGTGGCGGGCAGGGTCACGTGCTGCTCTTTACCGCGGCTGTCTGTAAAGCGCAGATCAACCCATTTGACTTCGTGTTCTTTGATCAAATCAACTGTCTTGGACATTGTGCATGCTCCATCGTGTGACCCGCTGCGCGGGTGATTTCATGTTCGTTATGCCGGATCGTTCAGCGGTGCTGATCTTCCGATCTGTTTTGAGGTGGAGGCAGCTTATCAAAAGCTGCAGCGTCTTACCTGCAAATTCGGCTGTCTGTGTTAAAGCAATTGCCTTGCCAGTTTGCCTGATGTGCGCCAGAACAGCGCAACCGCGCGGAGTTCGAGCGTTTTTGGCGCGTGCTGGCAGGAGTCCGGCGTCTTTTTGCACTCTGTTGGTGCGTCAAAATGGTGCATCTTGGGTAAGGGTGCTCCAAATGAGTGCGCGACCCCTGATCCGTGAATAGGCGTTTTTCTTCATATTAACGACACGCAGTTTTCGATATACTGCGCGCCGCTTCATTTATACCCTGCTGCTTTCCGGATGCCAAATCGGAAAACTCCTGGCAGGGAAGCTCCGCACAGCCGCAGGATTATTTTTGTGATTGAGAAACTTCGTAATATCGCCATCATCGCCCACGTCGACCATGGCAAGACCACCCTTGTTGACCAGCTGCTCCGCCAGTCGGGCACGCTGGACCGCAAAGAGCTCGAAAACGAGCGAGTGATGGATTCCAACGACCAGGAAAAGGAACGTGGCATTACCATCCTGGCCAAGAACACAGCTCTTAAATGGAATGGCTACGATATCAACATCGTAGACACCCCTGGCCACGCCGACTTCGGCGGCGAGGTAGAGCGGGTCATGAGCATGGTGGATTGCGTGCTGCTGGTGGTCGATTCCATCGACGGACCGATGCCGCAGACGCGTTTTGTTACTCAGAAGGCGTTTGATGCCGGCTTGCACCCGATTGTGGTGGTGAACAAGATCGACCGTCCTGGCGCACGTCCCGACTGGGTGGTGGATCAGGTGTTTGACCTGTTCGACAACCTGGGCGCCACCGATGAGCAGCTGGATTTCCCCATTGTTTATGCCAGCGCCCTGAACGGCATTGCCGGTATGGATCATGAGAAGCTGGACGACAACATGGACGCCGTATTCCAGGCCATCGTCGATCATGTGCCTGCACCGGCGGTTAACCTCGATGGTCCGTTCCAGATGCAGATCTCCCAGCTGGACTACAACAGCTTCCTGGGTGTTATTGGTATCGGCCGCATCATGCGGGGCAAAATCAAGACCAATTCGCCGGTGACCGCGATCGGCGCCGATGGCAAGAAGCGCCAGGGCCGGATCCTGAAAATCATGGGGCACTCCGGACTGCAGCGTGTGGAAGTGGAAGAGGCCCAGGCCGGCGATATCGTCTGTGTCAGTGGTCTGGACGAACTGTACATCTCCGACACCCTTTGCGATCAGAGCAATGTGGAGGCGCTGCCGCCGCTGACCGTGGATGAGCCGACGGTATCCATGACCTTCCAGGTCAATGATTCGCCGTTCTGTGGCAAGGAAGGCAAGTTCGTTACCAGTCGTAATATCAAGGAGCGTCTCGAGAAGGAGCTGCTGCACAACGTGGCACTGCGTGTGGAAGAGGGCGACTCGGCGGACAAGTTCAAGGTATCCGGCCGGGGTGAGCTGCACCTGTCGGTATTGATTGAAAACATGCGCCGTGAGAACTTCGAACTGGCCGTAGGCCGCCCGGAAGTGGTTATCCGTGAAGTGGATGGCGTCAAGCAGGAGCCGTACGAGAACGTCATCATCGACATCGAAGAGCAGCACCAGGGCGCTTTGATGGAGCAGATGGGGCTGCGTAAGGGCGACCTGACCAATATGATCCCGGACGGCAAGGGCCGTATGCGCCTGGAATACACCATTCCTGCGCGGGGCCTGATCGGATTCCGTAACTCATTCCTGACCCTGACATCCGGTTCCGGTATCCTGACGTCCACCTTCAGTCACTACGGCCCGATCAAGGGTGGTGACATGACCAGCCGTCAGAACGGTGTGCTGGTGTCGATGGCCACGGGCACGGCACTGACCTACTCCCTGGAAACCCTGCAGAGTCGGGGCAAGCTGTTCCTCGACCCGGGCCAGGAAATCTACGAAGGCCAGCTCTGTGGTATCCACAGTCGCGAGAACGACCTGGTGGTCAACCCGACCAAGGGTAAGAAGCTCGACAACATGCGTGCCTCGGGCAAGGATGAGGTCATCGGCCTGGTGCCGCCGATCAAGTTCACCCTGGAGCAGGCGCTCGAGTTTATTGACGATGACGAACTGGTTGAGGTGACGCCCAAGTCCGTCCGTCTGCGCAAGAAGCTGCTGACGGAAAACGAACGTAAGCGCGCAAACAAGAAGTAAGCATCCGTTCGGCCACAAAAAAGGGGGCAGGTCAGCCATGATCTGCCCCCTTTTTTGTGCGTGTCAGCTACACTCCGGTAATACCCCTTGTGCCGGAGCGCCCCATGCTTGGTCTCTACCCTGAAATTAAGCCAAACGCACAGCATCGGATCGCGGTTGATCCGCCTCACGAGCTGTATATAGAGGAAAGCGGTAACCCGGATGGTATCCCGGTGCTGGTTGTGCACGGCGGCCCCGGCGGCGGTTGCGAGGATTATCACCGGCGCTTTTTCGATGCCGAGCGGTACCGCATTATCCTGATGGATCAGCGTGGTGCTGGGCGTTCAACCCCTCTGGCTGAGCTGGAAGGTAACCGCACCGATCGTCTGGTGGCGGACATGGAGGTGATACGCAGTTTTCTTGCCATTGACAGATGGCTGCTGTTCGGCGGCAGTTGGGGCTCGACGCTCAGCCTGGTCTATGCCCAGGCTTATCCGGAGCGGGTCCTGGGGCTGGTGTTGCGAGGGATTTTCCTGTGCCGCCCGAAGGATATTTACTGGTTCTACCAGGAAGGGGCCAGTCGGGTCTTCCCGGATTACTGGGGAGATTTCCTTGCTCCGATACCGGAAGCGGAGCGGGAAGATCTGGTTTTGGCCTATTACCGGCGGCTGACCAGCAGCAATGAGCTTGAGCAGATCCAGGCGGCGAAAGCGTGGTCCGTCTGGGAAGGGCGCTGCGCCACACTCCATCCCAATCCCAGGGTGGTCGAGCATTTTGGGCATCCCCATGTCGCCATTGCACTGGCAAGGATCGAATGTCATTACTTCATGAACCAGGCGTTTCTGCAGCCTGACCAGATTATCCGTGATGCCCACAGGCTTGCCGATATTCCCGGGATTATCGTCCACGGTCGCTACGACATGGTATGCCCACTCGACAACGCGTTGGCGCTTGCAGCCGCCTGGCCCCGGGCGGATCTCCGGATCATCCGCGATGCCGGTCATTCCGCGTCTGAGCCCGCTATTGTTGATGCGCTGATGCGAGGCGTGGATGAGGTGATGGCGGAGGTGAATGGGACTTTAGCCTGATTTGGCCCGGCTGGGGTTGCGGCGGCCTCACCCCATGGATACACTCTTGCCAATTATTAATGGTCCTTCCACAGGGAGTTAGATGAAAGGGCTCATCCAGCGCGTATCCAGTGCCAGCGTCACCGTCGACAATACTGTCATATCCGATATCTCCGAAGGCATTCTCCTGTTACTGGGCGTCGAGCGGAACGACGGGTCCGAGGAGGTGCATGCACTTGTCAGGCGTGTCGTCAGTTACCGTATTTTCTCCGACGATCAGGGGCGAATGAACCGAAGCCTGATGGACATCGGGGGTGCTCTTCTTGTGGTGCCCCAGTTTACCCTTGCGGCTGATACCCGTTCCGGCACCCGCCCCGGTTTCTCTCTTGCAGCGTCCCCTGATATTGCCAATACCCTGTTTCAGGAGTTCGTGGAGACCGCCGTTCGCCATCTGGGTGAGGAGAGAGTCAGCGAAGGGCAATTCGGGGCGGATATGAACGTTGCTCTTGTGAACGACGGACCGGTCACTTTTCTGCTTGAGGTGTGAGGCCGTTCCAGACAGGACGTTAATGTCGCACCATAATTGCGCGCGGTCGCACAGGGTGAGCCCGAATGGTGCGGGTTTGAGTCCTATAACGATGGCATGAATGCCCAGGTTGTGATCAGGGAGTCTCCAGGTTGCTGATCTGTAAGAATAAATGAAATTCTGGCCCCGGATTTGAACAGTGAGTCGGGGAAAGTGGAGGGTCCTTTTTGGCGAAGGACCACCCGGGATGCGCACCAAAAAATCAAAAGGTGACGTTAAAAATTTGCAAAAAGTTATGGGTTGTATTAAAACGGGTTCATCACGCAGCGCTTTAACTTGTTCATCTAAGTGACTGAGCTGTAACGATGCGGTGCGAGCCGCGCCCTGAGAATTCGAAATAATTGTTAGCCGATTGTCATGAAACTGACATGATCGGTGCAGAGAATAAGGCTCTGACCAGCCTGACTGGTGAAAGTCTCAAGAACGGGAACCGAACCCGTCGCTAAAACCTGAGTTAACTCAATAAAGGAAGACGCAACATGAAGAAAACGCTCATCGCATCTGCTATTGCAGCCGCAACTTTCTCTGGCGCAGCGCTGGCGCAAAGCTCCACTCTGTCCGCTTCTGAGCTGGCAGCCAAGATGGACTCCATGCCGACTGTATACGGTAACATCCAGTATGCGATCGCACACGACAACTTCGATGGTGGTCCTTCCGAGATCAACCACTTCGACAACGGCTCCACCCTGGGTGTTAAGCACGATCACGAAATCGCTCCGGGCATCACCGGCTTTTTCAAGGTTGAGCTGGAAGGCATCAACGCCGACGACAAGTCTGCCAGCAACGGCATTGACGGTCTCGACGAAGCCTACATCGGTGTGAAAGGCGACAGCTTTGGCCAGGTATGGGTTGGTTCTGACGACTCCACCTACGAGCGCGCTGTTGAAGAAATTGCCCAGTTCTACGAAGTGGCTACCCTGAACCGTGGCGTTAACTACACTACTGGCGAAGGCGACCTGATCCAGTACATGTCTCCGTCCTTCGGTGGTCTGTCCCTGTTGGGTGCGGTCCAGTTCAACGGCGACAACGATGCTAAAGACGGGGACGAGAAGTCCTATCCGTATCAGCTGGCGGCCCTGTACGAAGCTGGCGCTCTGGAACTGGCCGTGGCCATGGATTCCAACGACGTTAGTGACGGCAACAACGAAAACACCTACGGTGTTCGTGCCAGCTTCAACCTGGACAACCTGCGTCTGACCGGTGAATTCCACACCCGTAAAGACGTAAGCGATGTCGCTGGCCTCATGGGTGTATACACCCTGGGTGCCAACCAGTTCGCGCTGTCTTACGAGCTGGAAGACTTCGATAACGGCGACAAGGCCGACACCATCACTCTGCAGGCCCTGCACAACGTATCTGATCACATGTACGTGTTCTTCGAAGGCTACCTGGGTGGTGGCGATGAGGTATACCTGTACGACGAGAATGGTGCAGTTGATGACGCTGCGGATGCGATCGGCGTTTCGGATGAGCGTGCAATCGCTTCTGTTGGTGCTGTTTACTACTTCTGATCTGCTAACCAGCTAATCAGACGGTAAACCGAAAAACCGGTGACCTTCGGGTCACCGGTTTTTTTATGTAAGGTACAAACGGGTTTTGAAAGGAGAGTAGCGGTGGCGGAAGAACTGGAAATCAAGCTCAGCCTGTCCCCCGAGCAGCAGGTTGCGGGGCTCTGCTGGCTGTTGGGCCAGCCTGGTTCGTCCCGGGGCCCCACCAAGGCGTTGGTGAACCGTTATTACGACACTCCCGGCGGCGACCTGAACCGGCAGAAGGTGGCGCTTCGGGTCCGCCGGGCCGGAGATCGGTTTATTCAGACCCTCAAGACCCAGGGGGAGTTCGTGGATGGTGCACACCGGCGTCAGGAATGGGAGTGGCCCGTTGCGGAGATGGCGTTGAATCCTGCGCTTCTGGTCGATACGCCCCTGGGGCAGGGAGTCGATCTGGCAGCCCTGTCACCCGTTTTCGAAACCAACTTCGAGCGGCAGATCGTGATGCTTGAGGATGAAAGCGGGACGATCGAAGTGGCCGTGGATGCAGGTTACGTCATGGCGGGGGGAGCGCAACGCCCACTGAATGAAATCGAGTTTGAATTGAAGTCGGGTCACGCTGACGGGCTGGGCCGGCGGGCGCGATCCCTGGCGGCACAGGTACCGGTGTTTCTGAATCTGGTGAGTAAGGCCGAGCAGGGCTATTTCATGGCCGGACTGCACGCGCCGGCGGATGTGTCTGAGGCTGAGTTGTCCGTCGCCGGCTTCCTTCGTGGGCTGAGTGTCGCCTGGCTGAGAGGCGAGCCGCTGGCCGTCAACCCGGAAGCCCTGTCAGCCATCGAAGCGGCAGCGGGAGCAAGGGGAGTGTCTGCCCAGTTTGAGGTCGTCCGGCGCGGCCTTTTGTCGGGCGAGTCGGTGCCTGATCTGGCATCGAGTGCCGAGTTGGGCCAGCTTCAGTTGGCGCTCGCTGCGTCAGCCCCGTAAGGCCATCGGGTCAGAGGATACTGCCTAACGGGTGCTGTTCTCGTCCAGTGCCTGGCTGGCGTGCCATTTTTCCAGGAAGGCCCGGTAGCGATCCAGCGCTTCTTCCACCACGCTGACCGCTGGCGTGTCGTGAGATTTCACCAGCACGATAAGGCCCTTGCCTTCGATCTCTTCATCGGTGGTGGGGTGGCAAACGACTTCGCCATCGTGATCGATGTAGGCGAGAGCGGTGCCGATGCCGTGCCGGATCAGCGCACTGACGATGTCTGCCCAGTTGAGGTCGTCCAGCTCCACATCGTATCGGTGAGGGTGGTCGTTCTGGTAGTTGAACATGTCCTCGAGGACTTTCTCCGATCCCGGTGCCACCACGGCGCGGACCATGATTTCCGGGTAGGTTCTCACAGGTCGGATGATTGTGCGCACCCCGACCGCCTTGAACCGATCGCGATTCCGGTCACTCACACACTCCACGGTGGTGTGGTGACCCAGGTTGGACTCCGTCAGTCGATGGGCGATGTCGAAGGTTAGGCTGTCGGACATCGTGTCCGATTCGTCGGAAGCCAGCACCACAATGTGCCTTGCGCTGCCTGCGTGAACGGCTTTCAGTGCCTCGGGATCACTGCCGGAACCATGGAAGTGGAGCAGTCCTACGTCCGACAGCTCAGGCGGAAGCCCGGTTGGGAACTGGCGGGTCAGGAGAATGATGGGGATGGTCTCATATCCCGGAACAGCCCTGACTTGAGAGGCAAAGCGCATGAAGTATTGCTCGCCCCCATTCCGGGGTGTATTGATGATGACAATATGGTCTTTCATTTTGTATACCCATCGTCCGGTTACAATACGTTCCCGGCGGTAAAACCGGTATTCAATAAAATCGCTGACGATCAGGGTCATCAGCGTGATGGCACTGATGAACATGATCACAATGGTGCTGATGCGGCCAAGGGCGGTCTGGGGAGAGAAATCGCCGTAGCCGACGGTGACCAGTGTTGTCATGGTCAGCCATACCGACTCAAACAGGGTGAGGTCTTCCGCCCACCACAGTAAGAGCACCTGCACTATCAGTAATCCGCCGAGGATGGCAAACAGACGCTTGATTCGTGATCGAATGATGCCCGACATCGGCAGATGTGACAGCTGATGTTCAGGGTTAAGCGGGCGACGGTTTCTCAGCATTAATGACCTGGGCGGTTCAGTCGGCTATTGGTTCGTTATACAGTACGTGAAATATAACAGAGATACAGAGGTTTGCGTTATGTCCGAGCCGTGGAGCGGTCTTCCGAAAAAGCTGGCGGATGATGTGATGGCGGGATGGTCATCGGTATACGGCGATGGTCACCACGGCTGGATGACGGCCGAGGCTGGTTTGGGTGAAACGGAAGTGTGTCAGGCCATGGCGCGCAGCGTATTCCTCAAACAGACGCTGGAGCGTCAGCCGGAGCAGGTTGAATCCCTGGTGTCGTCCCGCTCCCTGCGAGAGCCCACCACGGCGGACTACCTGCAGCAGCGCTGGCGTGAATACCTTGAGAATGTCACGGACGAGCCGTCCCTGCACAAGGCGCTGCGTCAGTTTCGCCGCGAGAGTCAGTTCCGGATCATCTGGCGTGATCTGATGCGTTGGGCCGACATGCACGAAACCATCGCCGCCACCAGTGCGTTCGCGGACACCTGTATCCAGGGCGCCCTGGACTGGCTGCACCGCGATGCGTGTGAGCAGTCCGGTACACCCTGGGGAACCGACCCGGTCACCGGGGAGGAGTGTCCCCAGTCCATGGTGGTGCTGGGGATGGGCAAGCTCGGTGGACGTGAGCTGAACGTTTCCTCGGATATTGACCTTATTTTTGCGTTTCCCGGCAAGGGGGAAACCCGGGGTGGCCGACGCTCCATCGACAACCAACAGTTTTTCATTCGATTGGGTCAGCGGCTGATACAGGCGCTTGATCAAATTACCGCCGACGGTTTTGTGTTCAGGGTGGACATGCGATTGCGGCCCTATGGTCAGAGCGGTGCCCTGGCGCTCAGCTTTGCGGCCCTGGAAACCTACTATCAGGATCAGGGGCGCGACTGGGAGCGCTACGCCATGGTGAAAGCCCGGGTAGTGGCAGGCGATGAAAAGGCGGGGCGCGTATTGATGGACAGCCTGCGACCTTTTGTCTATCGCAAGTATGTTGACTTCAGCGCCTTCGAATCCCTGCGCAGCATGAAGTCGATGATCAGTCGTGAGGTCCGGCGCAAGGGCCTGGAGAACAACATCAAGCTGGGCAGCGGCGGCATTCGCGAAATCGAGTTTGTGGTTCAGGCGTTTCAGCTGATTCGCGGTGGCCGGGACCGTGAGTTGCAGCAACGGGAGTTGCTCGTGGTCCTGAAGGAGCTCGAAGCACTCGAACTGTTACCTTCACCGGTCGTGAAAGAACTGCGCGAAGCTTACGTTTTCCTGCGCAACCTGGAACATGCCCTGCAGGGGATGGAAGACAAGCAGACGCAGTTGTTGCCGGAAGACGAGCTGAGTCAGGCCCGTGTCGCCCTGATCATGGGGTATGAGAACTGGCAGGAGTGCCTGGCCGCGCTGGATGCCCATCGCGAGCGGGTTGCCCGGCACTTCTCTGACATCATAGCCACCGAGGAAGACGAGCATGATTCAGCCACCCTGGACGAGGGCTGGCACGAGCTCTGGCTGGCGGAAATGGACGATGACGCAGCGGCGCAATGGCTGGAAGAGCAGGGCTATGAAGACGGCTCGGGAAGCCTGGCCGCGCTGAACGACCTTCGCGGCAGTCGCACGGTACAGGTCATGCAGACCCAGGGCCGCAAACGCCTGAACCAGTTCATGCCCGTTCTGCTGCAGGCATTGACCCAGGTGGACGCGCCTTCTGAAACACTGGGCCGTGTGTTGCAACTGGTGGAAGCGATACTCAGGCGCACGGCATACATGGTGCTGCTGCTGGAAAATCCCGGTGCGAGGACCCAGTTGGTCAAGCTGTGCAGCGAAAGCCCCTGGATTGCGCGGCAACTGGCTGAAACACCGCTGTTGCTTGATGAGCTGCTGAACGCAGAGAGCCTTTATCACCCGCCTGCCAAGGAAGAGCTCCAGGACGACCTGCGCCAGCAGATGCTGCGCATTCCCTTCGAGGACCTGGAAGAGCAGATGGAATCCCTGCGCCACTTCAAGAAAGCCCATATTCTGCGGGTGGCGGCATCGGAACTCAAAGGCACGCTGCCGCTGATGAAAGTGAGCGATTACCTGACCTGGATCGCCGAGGTGGTACTGGACCATGTGGTGGATGTGGCGTTCGCCAACCTGGTGAGCCGCCATGGTTATCCGCGGCGGGCGGATGGCTCGGCGTGTGATACCGATTTTGCCATCATCGGCTACGGCAAGTTGGGTGGCATTGAGCTTGGCTACACCTCGGACCTGGACCTCGTGTTTGTCCACAATGCCGATCCCGAGCAGTCGTCCGACGGTGACAAGCCCATCGACAATGCGGTGTTCTACACCCGGCTTGGCCAGCGCATCGTCCACATATTGAGCACCCAGACCCCCTCGGGACAGCTTTACGAAGTGGATATGAGGCTGCGCCCGTCCGGAAACTCAGGGCTCCTGGTGAGTACCCTGCCGGCGTTCGAGAAATACCAGCGCAATGACGCCTGGACCTGGGAACACCAGGCGCTCGCCCGCGCCCGCGGCGTGGCGGGTTGTCCGGACACACTCGCCGGATTCGAGGCGCTTCGCCATGACCTTCTTTGTCAAAAGCGCGACCGGGATGCGTTGCGCACGGATGTGGTGACCATGCGGGAAAAGATGCGCACCAGTCTGGGTACCCCGGAGGCCAGCCGTTCCGAGACGTTCCACATCAAGCATGACCAGGGCGGCATCATCGACATCGAGTTCATGGTGCAGTACCTGATGCTGGCCCACAGTTGCGATCACCCGGAGCTGACCCAGTGGTCCGATAACATCCGGCAACTGGAGGAGCTGGGACGGGCCGGCGTCATTACCGTGGACGACGCGGAAAAGCTTCGCGAGGTCTACATCACCTTGCGTTCCACCATCCACCGCCGGGCCCTGCAGAACCTGAACAGCCAGGTGGAAGGGGGCGCGTTCCCCGATGAGCGGGCCTACATCCGTGGTATGTGGGAAACGGTCATGCTGGGATAGCGGGGAGCATTTACGTTCTGCGGAAATTTCCTGCTAGAATGCCGTTTCCCTGAAAAAGCTTGTATGGAGCAGAAACAATGTCGATGGCTGATCGCGATGGCCTGATCTGGCTGGATGGTGAAATGGTTCCCTGGCGGGAAGCCAAAACCCACGTGCTGACCCACACCCTGCATTATGGTCTGGGTTGTTTTGAAGGTGTGCGTGCTTACAACACCGCCAAAGGCCCGGCGATTTTCCGCCTGAAGGAACACACCAACCGCCTGTTCCGTTCTGCCCATATCCTCAACATGAAGATGCCCTTCACGAAAGAGCAACTGAACGAAGCCCAGTGTGCGGCTGTCCGTGAAAACGGACTGGACGAAGCCTACCTCCGACCGATGGTTTTCCTCGGCTCAGAGGGCATGGGGCTTCGGGCGGATAACCTGCAGGTGCACGTTATGGTGGCAGCCTGGAGCTGGCCTTCGTATATGTCTCCGGAAGCCAAGGAGATGGGCATCAAGGTAAGGACGTCGTCCTACACCCGTCACCACGTCAACATCACCATGTGTAAGGCGAAGGCCAACGGCAACTACATCAACTCGATGCTGGCCCTTAACGAAGCCATTGCCAGTGGTTGTGAAGAAGCGCTGCTGCTCGACAACGAAGGTTATGTGGCCGAAGGTTCCGGTGAGAACATCTTCATCCTGCGTGATGGCGTACTGCACACGCCTGAGCTGACTTCTTGCCTTGAGGGTATCACCCGCGCCACCATTCTTGAGTTCGCCCGCGAGCTGAACATTCCGGTGAAAGAGCGCCGCATCACCCGTGACGAAGTGTATATCGCCGATGAAGCCTTCTTCACCGGCACCGCCGCCGAAGTGCTGCCCATCCGCGAGCTGGACGGTCGCGTCATTGGCGAGGGCAAGCGTGGCCCGGTCACTGAAAAGCTGCAGGCGATGTACTTCGACGCCGTCAAGGGCAAGTCGGCCGAACACGGTGCCTGGCTGACCCACGTAAAAGGCTGATTCCGCATCGTTCGCAAGCCGCCGCGGACTGTATCAGCCCGGCGGCTTTGTTGTTTTCACACGTTTATTTCTGAAGGACGCGCAAATGGCAGACGTCATCAAAGTACCGGTATCGTTTGGCGAAGTGCTGGACAAGATCACCATTCTCGAAATCAAATCCGAGCGCATTAAAGATGAAGCTAAGCTGAAGAACGTCCGGCTTGAGCTTGATGAACTGAGCGCCACCTGGGACGAAGCGGTGAAGGATAAGGCTGCGGAGATCGCCGATCTGCGCAGGCAATTGAAGGCGGTGAACGAAGAGTTGTGGGTGATCGAGGACGACATCCGCGACCAGGAGGCCGCACAGGATTTTGGCCCGAAGTTTATCGAGCTGGCCCGGGCTGTTTACGTCACCAATGACAAGCGTGCCGCTATCAAAAAGGACGTGAATCTGGCATTGGGTTCCCGTTTTGTGGAAGAAAAGTCCTACCAGGATTACACCGCCCGCAAGTAACCGCCTATCCACAGATATCGCGGCCTGCAGAAACGGCGCCAGATCACTCCAGATTCGGCGCCGTTTCTGTTTCAACCACCCGTTGAGCCTCAACCCACTTATCCAGCATCGCAGTGGCATCCTCCACCGTCACCAGTTCCATCGCCCCTTCAAACTCTGCCTTGGCGCCCCAGCGCGCCTGATCTACTGTCTTACCGGTGAACTTCTGCAGAGCGTCCGGATAGCGGTTCACGCACCATTTGAGCGAACCATAAGGGCCTGAGCGGTAGGGGTTGCTGGCGGCAAAAATGCCCAGTACGTCGGTACCCACCGCGCTGGCGATGTGAGCCGGCCCGGTATCCGGGGCAACGGCAAGGTCAGCATGGGAGAGCAGGGCGGTGAGCTGCTTCAGGGTATCCTTGCCGCAGATGTTGTGAGCTTTCTGCTTCATCGCCTGTTCGATCGCCAGGCAATAGTCCGCTTCAAACGGTGCCGGACTGCCGACCAGAATCACGTTCATGCCATGGGCGCTAATGGCGTGGTCAGCCAGGCGAGCGTAGCGTTCGGCCGGCCAGTTGCGCAGGGTGTGGCTGGCGCAGGGGCTGATCACCAGATTGGGGCGATCTTCGGCCAGCTGCGCCTTGGCAAAGTCATGGTCGCTTTCCGACAGGGGGATCTCCCAGCGAGGCGGCGCAGCGTTCAGACCCAGCGGTTCCAGAAAACTGGCGAGGCAGTCACGTACATGTTGTTTGGGAGCAGAGGCAATGCGGGTGTTAATGAACAGGCTGTGAAGGTCTTTGCTGCGGGCCTGGTCGTACCCGACTTTGATCCGGGCCGGTATCAGCGCGGCGGCCAGGTTGGCGCGCAAAGCTACCTGCATGTGCAGCAACGCATCGAAGCGGCGTCCACGCATTTTTTCGCGAAGCTCCCCATACCCCTTTCGGCCGGCTTTCTTGTCAAAAACAATGAACTCCACGCCTGGCAGGTCACCCACCAGCTTTGCTTCGATTTTACCAATCACCCACGTGATGCGGACGTCCGGCAACTGGTCCTGTAGGCTCAGTACAACCGGGACCACGTGGGTGACATCGCCAATGGCAGAGAGGCGCAGGATGCAGATGGAGCGAATGTCTGAGGTGTGTGCTGGTTTGTCCAAGTTACGGTCCGTTGCGATTCTTTAACCACCGGCTGTAGTGCCGGAGGGGTGTCGTTGGTAAACTGTGCGCCATTCTAACGTACTCCCCGGCCAACGTCTTGCGAGCCTTGGCGGGGCTATACTCGGTATCCTTGGTTATGGTGTCAGTGCTCTGCGCGCCCGGTGGCGAAGACGTCGATGAGCAATGGTTTTCGCCATCGTTCTGGGGCGATAACGCAGTGCCGGTGTCTGCGGGTGGCCGGGGTAGTGCCTGGTTCGTGTGGTCGCCCAAGGGGCCTCTGGTGCTCAGGCACTATCGGAGAGGGGGGCTGATTGCCCGGCTTTCCGAACGTCGTTACCTGTTCACCGGTGACCGTCGCACCCGCTCCTTTGCCGAGTTCAGGCTGTTGAGTGAGCTGCGCAGCGAGGGCTTGCCCGTACCGAAACCGGTCGCTGCGCTGGTGGAGAAGCAGGGCGTTTTTTCTTACGAGGCGGCGATCCTGATCGAGAGGATTGAAGGGGCGCTGCCATTGCCTGAGCATCCGGAAGTGACTGACAAAGCGCTCTGGTACCAGGTGGGGAAAACCATCGCGGGATTTCACCGGGCCGGGCTCGATCATGTGGATCTCAATTGTGACAACATTCTTGTGTCAGACGATGGAATCTATCTGATTGATTTTGACCGCTGCCGTTGGCGGCAACGTTCCCCTGGCCCGGCCCGGTGGAAAGAGAAAAATCTCCAGCGTTTGCGGCGCTCTGTGGAAAAACGTGTCCCGCAGGGGGCGGCCGGCAAGCAACGGCTCTGGCAGGAGCTCCTTGCCGGGTACGAGGGGCAGCCCTCCTGGAAGGACGCCTGACGCGGATGCGATACGAACCCTTTATTGATTCAGACGGTACCACTTTGACAAATCACTCCACTGCTCACCCGGGCGCTGTTGCCTCCGGGTCCGCCGGGGATAGCGTTTTATCCTGGCTGTCGTATCTGGCCCTGGCTTCCTACCTGCTCTTTTACGTTCTGGTGCCCGATGCCTACGCCTTCGGCCCGTCGCTGATGCTGGTCCTGGCTTTGCTGACTTACCATTGGAAAAAACTGCGGGCCGGCGTCGACAGGGAAAGTCTGGCCCTGATGGGCGTGCTCTGGGTGTTTTTCCTGAGCCAGGCGCTGACCCTGTTGGTGCATGGCGAAGATCTGTCGGAATTTGACCTGTCCACACGATACCTGGCTGCTTCGCTGGTCATGCTGTTTGTGCTGAGATACGCCGTCAGTGCCGGGTGGTTCTTTTCGCTGGCGGCGCTTGGCGCGGTGATGGCCGGTGCTTACGGCCTGTATCAGGCAGAGATTCAGGGCGTTGTGCGGGTGACGGCATTCGATAACCCCATCCATTTTGGCAATGGTGCCATGGCGCTTGGGTTAATGGCGTTCTCTGGATTGGTCTGGGCTGAAAAGCAGCCCCGGCGACGAGTCTGGCAGGCCTTCCTGTGTCTGGGCACCGTGGCCGGTATATACGCCTCCCTGGTGTCCGGGACCAGAAGCGGATGGGTTGCCTTTCCGGTGGTCACTGTCATTGGTCTGTATGCCTTCTGGCGGCCGCTGATTCAACGGAAAATACTGTTTGTCCTGACCGTAGCAGTGGTCGCGGCCGGATTCATGGCGGCTTCCCAGGTCGATCTGGTCGAGCGTCGCACGGCCGTCGCGGTGAACGAATTTGTTGACTACTACGAGGACGGTCGAAACAGCACGTCGGTGGGGCTGAGACTGGACATGTGGAAGGCCGGTCTTGCGGCGTTCAAAGAAAGCCCGCTGATTGGCTCTGGCCCTACCGGAACCGACGCGGTCATCGACAAACTGATCGCCGGGGGAGATATTCATCCTGCCGTCCGGGATTTTCGCCACCTGCACAATCAGTACGTGGAAGTCATGGCCCGTTATGGTGTTGTCGGGCTGGCAGCTTACCTGCTTCTGTTGCTGGTCTCGCTCCGGTTGTTTATGAAGAAAACGCGTTCCGAGATTCCGCAGGTCCGGGCGTTGGCGCTGGGCGGCTCCTTCTTTATCACCCTGCATGCGATCGTGAATCTGACTCAGAGCATGCTTGAGAGAAACATAGGCGTTACCATGTTCGTATTCATGGTGGTCTTTGTCTGGGCGATTCTGAAGCGGGAAGAGGCTAAATGCCTTCGTCCCGTCCTGTCCCGAGACGAATCCGGCTACGCCAACACATGACGATACTGGGTAGATTCCCGGGAGAGATAACGTGACGGTGACCTGTTTTTTGCCCTGTCGGAAAGGCAGCGAGAGAGTGCCCCGGAAAAATATCCGGCCCATTGCCGATAAGCCGTTCGGCTTGCTGCAGATCAAGCTGGAACAACTGCTGGCCGCCAGGCGGATAGACAAGGTCGTCCTCTCCACCAACGACGAGGACATCATCAAGTACGCCCGCACGCTCGATTCAGCAAAGCTGGATATACGACTGCGGGACGATGCTCTGTCTTCCAGCAGCACCAGCACCGATGAGCTGATTGAGTATGCCGGTTCCCAGATAGAGGACGGGCATATCCTCTGGACCCATGTCACTTCGCCGTTCCTGACGGCCGCGCTTTATGATGATGTGATAGGGCGCTACCTGGAAGAACTGGAAAACGGCTACGACTCGCTGATGACGGTGAGTGAGCTGAGGGGATTTGTCTGGGATGAATCCGGTCCCATCACCTACGACCGGAACGTCGAGAAATGGCCACGGACCCAGACACTGGCGCCGCTTTACGAAATCAATAGCGGTGTCTTCCTGGCGCCTTCTGCGGTCTATCAGCAGAAGGCGGACCGGATTGGTGAGCGGCCTTACAAGTACGTTGTGGATAAAATCCAGGGCTTCGACATTGACTGGGAAGAAGACTTCCAGATTGCCGAGGCCATGCTCACAGCGGGAATCTCCGATATCTGACCCTGCGCTTGCGGATGAACAACGCTATGACGAATCAACAGCTAACTTTCCTCGATTGCACGCTGCGTGACGGTGGCTATTACAACGGTTGGGATTTTGACACGGATCTGATCGCACGCTACCTGGATGCCATGGCTGCCGCCGGCGTTGATGTGGTTGAAATGGGGCTTCGAACCCTGCAGAACCAGGGATTCAAGGGTCCGTGTGCCTATACAACGGACGAGTTTCTCCGCAGCCTGTCGATCCCGCAATCCCTGACGGTCGGGGTGATGGTGAACGCCTCTGAACTGGTGGGGGAAGGGTCACTGGAAGAAAGGCTGGCCTTCCTGTTCCCAACGAACGCCGGTGACTCTCCGGTCAGCGTGGTGCGGATCGCCTGCCATGTCCATGAATTCGATGAGGCGGTGGAGGCCAGCAGCTGGCTGCGCGACCGGGGTTACCGGGTCGGGTTCAACCTGATGCAGGTCGCGGACCGTGGCCAGGATGAAATTGAAGCCATCGCCCGCAAGGCGTCCCTGTACCCGATTGATGTTCTGTATTTTGCTGACAGCATGGGCAGCATGTCTCCGGAACAGACCGCGGTCATCATTCGCTGGCTGCGTCACCACTGGCATGGGGAGCTGGGCATTCATACCCATGATAACCTCCGCATGGCCTTGCAGAATACCCTGGCAGCGCTGGGTGAGGGTGTGACCTGGGTGGACTCCACCGTAACCGGTATGGGCCGGGGACCAGGCAACGCGAGGACGGAAGAACTGGCGATAGAGATCGCGCAGTTGCGGCAGCAGCAGGTGTCGCTCGTTCCGCTCATGCGGATACTGAGGAGCGACTTCCGACCCATGCAGGAGCGCTTTGGCTGGGGAACCAATCCCTTCTATTACCTGGCGGGCAAGTACGGTATCCACCCGACTTACATCCAGGAAATGCTGAGCGATTCCCGTTACGACGAAGAAGACATCCTCGCGGCCATAGAACACCTGCGCGTGGAGGGAGGCAAGAAGTTCAGTCTCCATACCCTGGACGCCGCCAAGCACTTCTATGGCGATGGTCAGAGTGGCAGTTGGAATCCGGAATCGCGGCTTGGCGACAGGGAAGTGCTGCTGCTGGGCACCGGGCCCGGGGTGCGACGACATAAATGGGCGCTGGAAAACTATATTCGCAGGCATAGACCCGTGGTCATCGCACTCAATACCCAGGCCGCGATTGCGTCGGAACTGATCAGCCTTCGCGTTGCCTGCCATCCGGTTCGGCTGCTGGCGGACTGTCATGCCCACACGCTGTTGCCCCAGCCCCTGATTACGCCTTGGGCTGCGCTTCCCCAGGATGTGAAGCGCGCGCTTGAGGGCAAGGAAGTGCTGGATTTCGGGCTTTCCGTCGAGTCCGATGTGTTCCGGTTTTCCAAGGTGTCCTGCACACTGCCCACCTCCCTCGTGGTGGCCTATGCCCTGGCGATCACAGCCAGTGGCAAGGCCTCAAGGGTGTTGATGGCCGGGTTTGACGGCTACGGCGCTGACGACCCGCGAAACCGGGAAATGAAAGAAGTGCTCGATCTGTATCAGCAGACGGCGGGTGCGAGGGAGCTGGTTTCCGTAACGCCGACCCGATACGAACTTGCCTCACAATCCATCTACGGGATGAGCTGAACGTTGGCATGATCGGAAAGCTGCTGTATTCAAAAAAGCGTCGGGACCGCTGGTGGCGGTTCACTGTCCTGAAGGCCACGTTTATCGAGGCCCAACAGGTACCGGCGGGGAGCAAAAAAGAGGTCATGCTGCTGGACCGTGCGCTCAGCCGCATCGGTTATGGGGCGGCGCCCGAGCGTCTTGCGCTCTTCTGGCGAGAACTGTTAGACCACGGCGCGGAACGGAAGGCGCAATTGCCGCCCGGGGCTCTGCAACGGATTGAACGCCAGGCGGAGCAACTGGATCCCGCGATGCTTCCTGCGCTTTGTTGGCTGGACCTGTATCGGCTGTGCCTGGGCATTGGTTTCTTCCAGCCCGCCTGCGCTCTTCGAGAGCACGGCCTGACCCGGATGGTCGCGGATGCCCGCCAGCGGGATAACGCTGGCGCCGACACTCTGGCCCTGGGATTCTATGCGCAGCTTGAGCGGGAAAATTTTGCCGACGCGGCGGCCCTTCTGGACCAGATGGGTCGCCAACTGACAGATCCGAAGAAAAGCGGGCAGGCCCACTGGTTCCTGCAGTTGCTGGCCGGCACCTGGGACCGTTCCGCGGATGGCATGGCCGGTCTGGCCTCGTCAGGGGACCAGGCCTTCGGCCGGTTTATCCGGGACCAGCGGATAGCGCTGGTTGGCCCTGTGCCCAATGAAAAAGCCCAGGGGGCGGAAATCGATGACCATGACGTTGTGGTGAAATTCAGCTACCGCGGCGGCGACAAGGGCAGGGACCCCGACACCCAGGGCGCCCGAATGGACGTCAGTTATTACAACAACACCCAGGCCCAGCAGCTCGCCCAGGCCGATTATGGGACTGTGCTCTCCGCCCTGCGCTGGGCGGTTTTCCACAACCGCAAGGGGCACGCGCAATTACCGAAGGAATGTTCAGGTACGCGGCAACTGGTCTCCTTCATGTGGCTGCTGGCCGATACCCACTTTAACGCAGGCCCGAACGCCATCATTGATATGCTCCGCTTCCGGCCCGCAGGCGTACGGGTATTCAACACCGATCTGATGCTGTCGTCCGGCCGGTTTGCCGGTTATAACCCGACAGGGACTCCTCCGGTGGACTACATCCGCTCGTTCATCAAGACGCATGATCCCGTCCTTCAATACGCCGTCACGAGGCGGCTCTGGACGCTGGGGTACCTCTCCGGGGATGAGCGTTTCAGCGAAGTGATGGAGATGGGCCTCCGGCGCTATCTTGAAGAGCTGCAGAATGCACATGGAGCCGGAGAACGGGCTCTCATCTAAAGGCTGACTCATGTCCCGCTCATTCACATATGGCAAGCATCGTGTTGTTTCACGGCTTGAAGACCCGGCCAGCCGACAGCTGGTGGACGCCATTTCCGGTGGCCAATTGCTGCGGGAATCGGTGTTTCGCGATAACTGGCGTACCCTGAGTGCGAAGGTTCGGTTCGGTGATGACGCGCTCCTGCTCAAGGTGCCAAGGGCCCGGAACAACCGCCGCTGGGAGCGCTTCTTGACGCTCTTCCGTGAGAGCGACGCTTTGCGGACCTTCCGGCATATCGAACGGCTGTCTGCCCTTGGCTTCGGCGCACCGCAGCCGGTCCTGGCGTGTGAGCGCAGGTGGAGGGGCGTGGTGGTGGATTCCTTTGTGTGCTATCGGTTTGTCGAGGGGCGCCCTGCAGAGGCAAGGGATGCGGAACAGATTCTCGCCCAGTTGCAGGCGTTGCACCGGCAGGGCTATCTTCGAAGCGATGCTCAGTTGGCAAACTTTCTGATGGTGGACGGTACCGTCACGTTCATCGATTTCAGGCTCAAGAAACCACGGATTCTGCCCCAGCTTCAAAAAGCCAGGGAAATAGACCGCTTCCTGCGCAGCTGTCCTGAGGCCCGGCACTTGCTTTCCAGGGCCGAGGCCTCATCGTTCTGGCTATGGTTGGCCTCGAGCCTTGAATCCGCGAGCTTTGGGGTGCGCCATCTCAAGCGGCGGGTCAGAAACCGCAGGAAGCGGAAAGCTCGCTCCTGATTCCTATCGAATCCATCGGGCGCATAAGCCAAAGGTACTGAACCATGGAAAAAGCGGTGTTGTTCTGTCCCTCGAAAGTGTGGGGCGGCATCGAAAAAAATGTACTGCTCCGGGCCCGCTTCCTTGGACAGAGCGGTGTCCGGGTTTACGTTGTTCTTCTGGACGGCTATTTTGCAGACCGTTTTGCAGGGCTGGAGAACGTTATGCTCATTGAAGTGGCTTCTCGTGGGGGGGATTTCAACCTCTTCGTGGTCGCAAACTATGTGAGGATTCTCCGGAAAATCGACCCCGACGTCGTGTTCGCTGCCCTGAAGAAAGACTGGTGGCTGGTCACCCTGGCGTCAAAACTCGCGGGGGTCGACCGGGTCGTGCTGTATCTCGGGATCGCCCGGCGGGTGAAAAGTCCGATCAAGTTCTTCGTGATCTTTCGTCTGATGAAGGCACTGTTGATGGTCAACAGTGACTCCCTCAGGCGTGCGATGTTGAAGCATTCCAGGATCTTTGACGAAGACAATGTGGTGCGGGTGTACAACGGCTTTGCACTGCCTGCCGGCGAGCGCCGGCCGATCGACTTCAGGGCCCGGCTGAACCTCGCGCCTGACACCGTTATTGTTGGATGCGCCGGCCGTTTCAGTCCGCAGAAGGGCTTCGACCTGTTGCCGGATATTCTCGCCGGGCTTCCGGATAATGTGCATGTGGTGCATGCAGGCGAAGGTGAGTTTGAACAGGAGATCAAAGCGGGCATCAACCAGCGCCCCGAAGCGGCAAGGATTCATTTCCTGGGTTATCAGACAGACATGGGTGCCTTTTTTCAGGGAATTGATGTGTTCCTGCTCTGTTCGCGGAATGAAGGCATGGCCAATGTGCTGAACGAGGCCATGAGTCATGGTGTGCCCGTCGTCTCGACCCGTGTCCCGGGCAGTGAGGAGCTGCTTGCCCAAGGCCGCTATGGCGTCCTGACGGAGGTTGACGACGTGTCGGCCCTGGCCCGGGGCGTCCGGTCCATCGTTGAGGGGGAGCAGCGATTTGCGCCAGCGGAGCTCCGGGCATGGATCGACCGTGAGTTCGGGCTTGAACGCATGATTCGGGAAACGAAACAGCTCTTTTTTGGGCCAGAACAGGGCCGAATGGATGAAGGACATTAGTTGACTATCAAGTACCATCTCAGGGCACTCTGGAAAGACACGCTGAGCCGTCTTCGGTTTGGTCGTGAAGCGCCGTTGTACGCAGAGCGTATCTGGGTTCAGCCCTCCCAGTGCAAGCGTTACATCGAAGCCGCCGACCTGGCGGCGTTCTTCGGCTCACGGGTGAGGCGGATTTCGGGCCACGTGGTATCGGAATGGCCCTCGGAATTGGAGCAATCGTTTGATCGCCATCCCAAACTGACCTACTGCTGGAAGCATTGGCGAGAAGGCAAGAGCTGGGAAGAAGCTGGCGCCATCGACTTCATGCTCAGTCGCATCGCCGTGTCGCCGACGGGGATGACCGATAAATGCCGCACCCCTGAGGATGTTGCCGAGCGCTTTCACGCGTTGGATAGGATCTGGGATGACGTTCGCCAGCGGGGCAGTCTGCCGTCCCGCAAGGAGTTGGACCCCGGGATTTTCCGGGAGTTGGATGGCATCCTGATGCACCTTGGCCCGAATGGAGAACCCGTTTTTTCCGGGGCAGGGTGCCACCGTTTTGCAATGGCGCTCATGCTCGACAAGCCGTTCCCCGCGCAGTTGGGCGTGGTGCATGTGTCGGCGCTGGATAAACTGCGTGAGGTACGCGCCGCGGGCTGAGGCCCGGGCCAATACGTTGGACGTATGACATTGCCTGGAGCTGATCTATGCCGGTCCTGAATCACTACAAAACCTGGGTGTTTGACTGCGACGGAGTCCTGCTTGACTCCAACCGGGTCAAGACCGAAGCCTTCTATGAAACCGCCCGGCCCTATGGCGAAGACAAGGCCAGGATGCTGGTGGACTACCACGTCCGGAACGGGGGAATATCCCGGTACGTGAAATTCGAGCACTTCCTGGTCAGCATGGTGGGCCGGGAGGAGGTTGACCCTGCCGAACTGGGTGAGCTGCTGGATCGCTACGCGGGCTATGTAAAGCAGGGATTAAGAAGCTGCGAGGTGGCTGCAGGTCTGGCCGAACTGCGCCGAAACACACAAGGCGCGCGCTGGCTGGTCGTCTCAGGCGGTGATCAGGAGGAACTCCGGGCGGTGTTTCGCGACCGGGGGCTGGCGGACCACTTCGACGGGGGAATTTATGGCAGCCCGGAGACCAAGGATGACATCCTGAGCCGGGAACTGGCCTCCGGGGTAATTGAGCAGCCGGCCGTGTTTGTTGGGGATAGCCAGTATGATATCGAAGCTGCATCAAGGGCCGGACTGGATTTTATCTTCCTGAGCCAGTGGAGTGAGTCTGGCCACGATTTCCAGGGCGCTATCGCCAGGCTGGAATCCATCCGCTCGATCGTGGATACGCTGGGCTAGGCCAGGAACTGCTCCACCACCGTTTTCGAGCGGAAGGCTTCAAGCCATTCCGCTTTCACATCGATCGGCAGTTTCTTCACCGTGACTTCAAGGCCCTGCGCCAGCCCTTCCGGCGTGCCCGGGGTCAGGTATTGCTCAAGTTCTCCCTGAAACACAAACCGGACACCCCCACGACTGTCCGTGGACAGAATGGGCGTGCCGCACGCCAGCGCTTCGGTCAGTACAATACCCAATCCTTCGTATTCCGAGGCAAGTACGAACAGGTCGGCCCGCTGCATCCAGGGATAAGGGTTTGTGCGCTTACCGGCAAACAACACGCGGTCGGCAATACCCAGGGAGCGGGCTTTCTGCTCGAGATCCTGTCGCAGTGGACCTTCCCCGACGATAACCAACTGGTGCGGGATGCGGGCCCTGGCGAAAGCGTCCAGCAACAGAGCGTGGCCCTTTTGCGGAACCAGTCGGGCCACATTGACGATGTAGGGCGTTGTGGGCAGGTCGGGGTCGTCTTCCTGTGCCATGGCCCGGATCTGTGCGACCGGACAGGGATTGGTAATGACCCGGAGGCTTTGGGGTTCGATATCCCCCCTGGCAAACGCCTCTTGGGCCGACTCGAACACACCGGAGGACACACAGGCAAGATGTCGGTTGTGGAACACCAGTTTCCACTCCAGCTTTTTCTGCCACAGCGGGCGGTCGTAGTGGATGACGTTTTCCAGGACGTAGACACAACGGTCGTCCCGGAACGACCAGAAATATTTGAAGGTTCCCAGGCCCCGAAACACGATCCGGTCAAACCGGCCATACTGGCGTTCCAGTTTGCGGATGTGCGCTTTAAGCAGCCAGCCGCTGAGCCAGCCGACCCACATAAAATGGGACCGTGGCAGGAGCACACCAAGCACGAGCCGGGATAACAGGAAAACCGGAATGCCAATCACCGATTTGAGCAGTGCCTGCAACTGGTCATAATGGTGCAGTGTCACCCCGGGATGCGCGGGCTGCAGGTCGTTGGGCCGGTTGCGACAGGAAAGCAGGTGACTGTCGTGGCCTTCCTCGGCGAAGGCATCGGCCAGGTTGACGGCAACACGTTCCATGCCACCCATCTTGAGGCTGTGAATAACGACCAGGGTTCTCATGCGGATGGTGTCTTCTCGATGCCATTGACCGCCCAATACGTGCGGTTATCCTTGACGGCTTTGCGGATGGCCCGGTTCTTCTCCCAGATCTCGGGCTTGGAATAACCGCGGGCATGGTCCAGGTGAAGGCAGACAGTACTGTAACGGATCTGTCTGGATTTGTGGCCGTAATTCCACAGGCGCTCCCCGAGTTCCCGGTCGAGCCCGCCGTATTGCATATCCTCGTTGAAGCCGTTGACCGCAATCAGGTCTTTGGTCCAGGTGGAGCTATTCATGCCATTCCAGCTGGCGGCAGCCGGGGTAATGGTATTCATCAGCTTTTTAACAACGGGCGACGGAGACAGTTTCCACAGTTTATGGGTCTTTGGCTGACCCTGGGCCACCAACCATGCGGGGTCGAAAATCGTGGCAGAACGGATGTCGTCGTCGGATATTTTTTCCGAGACCGGCATGGTGAGTTTGATGTAGCCACCGGAAAGGAAGTAGCCGGGAGCCGCCAGGTTCCGGTGGGTCTCGATAAAGTGCGGCTCCGGTATGCAATCGCCGTCGGTAAAGATCAGGTAATCACAGGGCGTCTCGGCGATGGCCTTGTTCAGGATCTGACACTTTCGGAAGCCCTGGTCCTCGTGCCATACATGGTCAATGGTCAGGATGCCCCGGTCCCGAAAACTGTTGATCAGATGGCGTGTCTCTTCGGTAGAGCCATCATCAGCCACGATGACCCGGAAGTCTTGCCAGCTCTGGTTCTCATAACCGGTCAAAACCTTGCCCAGCCACAAGGGAGAGTTGTAGGTGGTGATTACCACGCCAATGGTTTGCGGTGTCATATCGTAGTCAGGCCCGTGACGTTGTCGCGTAAAAATCAGGGCCCAGTATACACGCCGTCAGGCTTCCGTGCCTGTCGGGGATTGTTCAGATCTGACCGGAGAGCCGCAGGTACCGGTCAATCACCATCAGCGATGCCAGACGTTCATGGTTTGGGTTGTTGAACCTGGCGGCGTGCCGTTGGGCATTGTTGATAATTTGCTGGGCTTCCCCCGGGTTCTGCTGGTAGTAGCGCACCTTGGCTTCAAGGTCCGAGAAATCGTCCCTGAGCTCCACATAGTGAACCCCCGGCTCAAGCGCGCCCTCCATAAACCAGGTTTCGAATCGTGGCCGGCGCATCAGGCACAGGGAATTGGAGGCCATGATCCACTTGAGATTGGTGGCCACATCAATCCCTTCCACACTGACGATGAACTGGTACTGGAGCTGTTCCGCTATGCTCATGAAGGGTTTGTGATAGGACTGGGGCGACGCCTCTTTGTGGAGCACGCACCCGACATCACACAGTGGGTTAGTCATGTATTCGCGGGCAAACCGGATACGGTCCGGGTGATTGGATTTGCCCCGCCAGACCGCAAGGGGCTTTTTGTCCTGGAAAGACTGGTAGTCCCTGATGTTGATGAAATGGCGAACGCTGTTGAGCTTGAGCAGCACGGATGCCTGGTTGCTGTCGTCTTGTGCGATGGGGCGACTTTTGACGAAGCGGGGTTCAGCGGGAACCGTGGTGACGTCGCCGAACTGGTAAGCCACCTTCGCATGGCGGGGAAAGTAACGGATGACGTTGCGAAGGTCGTAGTAGTAGGCGCTGCTCTTCCCTTTCGGAGAGTACAGGCGGATCGGCTCGGCGTCTTCGGCGGGCCTGAATGCCTTGTGGAGACGGTTGTAATAGCGAGCTCGCGACATGATGTCCGCCTGCTCGCTGTCTGGCAGCGTTTTCAGCTCCGCGAGGAGACGGTCGCGCTGTTGTGACCACCACAGCCAGGGTATGACTCCGGCAAGGGAATTGGCGGCGTAGAACGCCAGCTTATGAAAACGGCCAGGGCCGGTCGCAAAACTGCTCATGATGTCTCACCCATCGTACTGTCGCTTCAATCGATGGAGAGAACAATTAACAGATAAATATTACGCTTGGGTGACCTGACGCTCTGGCTGGACTAACGACACAGCTTTTTCGGGTTGTAGGGGTTGGGGGTACCCGGCGTCAGGTGGCGGAAGCGTTTGTACTCCCACTGGTACTGTTCCGGAATTTCACGCACGCAATGCTCGATCGACAGGTTCAGGGCGGTGGTGGCAACCACGGGATCGCTGGCGTCCAGGTCGGGCTCACAGGCGCGTATGATCAAGCGGAACCCCTTGCCGTCTTTCAGGCGTTCCGAGAAGGTCATCAGGGGGGTGGCACCGGATTTCTGGAGCAGCTTGGACACCAGTGTCATCGTGCGCACATTCAGTCCGAAAAACGGCGCATGGGCGACGCCTTTGGCGCGGGGGCTCTGGTCGGGCAGAATACCGATCACGCCGCCTTCACGAAGCAACGTGATCATCCGGGCCAGTCCGCGCCGGTCGCCACGAACCAGTTCCGAGCCAACACGGCCACGCACCCGAATCATGTAATCCTCGAACTCCTGGATATGGGGCGGGCTGTACAGGGCGGCCATCTCGTGACGTGACGAGAAGTACAGGCCGGTCAGTTCCCAGTTCCCGAGGTGGGGGGCCAGAAGCACAAGCCCCTTGCCTTTGGCCAGCGCTTCGTCAACCAGGTGTGCGCCCTCCACCTCGCGGATCAGACCCAGGCAGTCCTCCACCGGCCACTCCCACATCAGTGGAATTTCCATCAGTGTCTGGCCGGTATGGCGTAGGCTGGAACGAGCCAGATCCCGCCGCTGGGCCGCCGGCATCTCCGGAAAACAGATACGAAGATTGGTTTCGGTGACCTTACGGGAGCGGCTGTTAAACACCCAGCCCAGGGTACCGACTACCCGGCCGAGGAACTGAGCTGTGCGCAAGGAGAACTTGCCAGCCATTTTGAGGGCGAGTATGAGGAAGGTAGCTTTGGAAACGGCCATGGATCTGGTTGTCTTCTCTGGTCATCGGATTGAGCGGAAGCTATCACCATCGCGCCTGTGCGGCAAGGCAGGGCGATATCCCTCTAGAGCTTCTGTGCGCTTTCCCAGGCCTCCTTGCGACCACCCAGCTCCCACTCTATCCGCAGGTGAAAGCGTTGGATGCGTCTGGCAATGTAGCGCCGCCGCCACGCAGGGATGGCCGCGAGGGTGGCGGGCACACCTGGGGCGCCGAGTCCATCCACCAGATACAGTGACGGATGCTGTGACCTGTGAACGATCACCAGGTTGTGGGGGAGCAGGTTGCGGGTGAGAATGCCCGTCTTTTGGAGCCATGCACTGAACTGCGCGACGGCGTCGCGCATCGGTTGATCGAGGCCCTGGCGCTGCAGGTACTGCTCCAGGGTCTCTGCCGGCTGGCCGTGTTCGTCGAGCAGGAGTTCACTGACGTTGGCGGTGCCCAGCGATGTGGAGGCAACGCCATGAAAGCGAGGCAGGTGCTGCCAGACCAGCGCTTCCTGCCCTAGTCCGAGCAACCGGCGAATGGCGCTCTGCCTGTGGGCCCTGAGCTCTTGTGCATTGTCATCAATACGGCTCCTGCCCAACAGTTTCTTGGCGACCGGTTGGCGCTGGTAGCGGGCCTCAATGTTTTCAGGGCGCAGCACTTTCAGACACAATGACGGGTCATCTGGGTGCCGGAAGCAATGGCGGTTGTAGCCAGAGGCAAACGGCTGTCGGTGATCGAGGTCAATCATCAATGTGGCGGAACCTGCATAATTGAACATGGGCCTTGCTGGCTAAACGGAACGGAACTATGACAAAGCGCTGTATCGCCTACGGTGACTGTAACACCGAAGGGTTGCAAGATTACCACGTACCGCTGTGGCCAGAGTTGGTGGCAGCGCATTTCGGGTTCGAGCTTGTGAATTGCGCCCACACCATGAGTACCACCCGTGAGCTGCGTCGCTATGCAAAAGCGTTTCCACCAGGTGGCTACGATCTGGTGCTTATCCAGTATGGCCTGGTGGACTCCTGGCAGGTTTTCCGGGGGGCGCCTTACGTTCTTTATTACCCGGACAATCCGCTACGAAAGATCGCCCGCAAGCTGGTAAAGAAATTCAAAAAGCTTGGTCGACGATGGCATCTGTTGGAGCGCCTGGGGGCGGTGGAGCAGGTCCCGTTGCCGGAGTATCTCGACAATATCGTCACGGTGGTTGGCGCGGCACCCGGAACGCGAGTGGTATTGGTGGCGACACCTCCGAACCTGGATGAGTCCCGCAATCCGCGCATTCAGGCCTACAACCGCGCTTTGCACACCCTCGTCTCGCAGACGCCCAATGCCGTTGTGGCGGACGCCTACCCGCTGTTGTGGCAGCGCCGGGCCGAGTGCCTGATGGCGGACGGCACACACCTGACGGCACAGGGTCACGAAGTGATGGCAGGCCAGGTTATTGCCGAACTGGAGGACACGCCGGCAACAGTTGCTGATAGAACCGTTCCGTCTCCGTGACCATGGTCTCCAGGGTCAGCACACGGGCGGCGTGTTCAAACGTGGCAGCCTGGTGTTCTGCCAAAAGGTGGGGAGCTCCCAGGTGCTGTGAAATAAGTCGGGAAAGAGCCGCCGTTGTGGTGGAGGTGGCGATGTGGTCAGTGGGCAGGAACTCGTTTGCACCGCTTACGGGCGTTGATATCACCGGGCAGCGGGCCAGCAGCGATTCCACCAGAATGTAGGGGAACCCCTCGCGCTCCGAACTGATCACACAGGCAGCGGCTGCGCTGAGCCAGGGCGCGATGCACGGTTCGTAGCCTGGCAGAAGAATGCGGCTTTCCATGCCCAGCGCCTGAACCCGTTCCACCAGTGTTCTGCGTTCACTGCCCTCCCCAAGGATCACCAGAGAGCCTGGAACCCTGGCATCGACCCAGGCCTGGATGAGGCGGTCATACTGCTTTACCGGTTCCAGCCGACCGGCGGCGAGCAACATCGGACCCGTGCGGGGAATAGGGACAATCGTCTGAGCGGCGGTGTCGCAGCCCACGCTTACATCCAGGCCATTGTATATCAGGCGCTTGTTGCCATGGGGCAGGGCCGCCAGGATCTCTCCGCTGACCGCAATAACACCATCGAGCCGGTTAAACGCCTTGTGAGACGACTTGCTGCCGTGGACAGTGCCGACCGTACTGTCTGCGTGGGTCCGCGTAGCACCCAACAGACTTGCGGCTTTGTTGCCCTGAGCGTGGGCGATGTCGGGTTGAATGGCGCGCAGCGCCCGCCCGAGCAGGAAGCGCAGCCATGGGTTGCGCCGGCCCAGATGCATCGGTAATGAATGCATCGACACAGACAGTGAGAACCGGTGTCGGTAATCCGGATGAGCGAGCACGTGCACGCGGTGTCCCCGCGTTGCCAGTGCGGCCGCCAGTTCCGCGGTGTGCTTTTCCATGCCGCCCCAGCCACTGCCCGGCGTCGCCAGGATGAGGGCGATGGTCAGACTGCGTGCCATGGATCAGGGTTTCCGTGCCATCAGCAGGTGATCGTAGATGGCCAGCGTGGACTCGGTCTGAGCGGCCAGGCGGAAACGTTCCGGCAACTGGATGGGAGGCGCGGGGCGGTGGAGTAGGTTGAGTGCGGCTTCGGCAAACTGACTGGTGTTGTCCGGTTCCACCAGCCCTTCCGGGAAGCAGGCCCGCAAGGTTTCTGCCGCGCCTCCGCGATCAAACGCCACCACCGGTGTGCCAGACGCCAGCGCTTCGGTTACTGTACGACCGAAGGGTTCGGGCTTTGTGGACATGTGGCAGACCAGGTCCGAGGCCAGATACAGCTCCGCCATATCGTGGCGCTGGCCCAGAAACGTGACGTGCCTGTCCAGCCCCAGCTCAGCCCGTCGTGTGAGCAACTCATCCATGAACCGGTCTTTGCCCGGTTCCACGCCGCCCACCACGATGCCATGGCATTCGCCGTTGTGGCGGACAATGTCGGCCATCGCCTCCAGGAAGTGCAATTGACCTTTCCAGCGGGAAATGCGCCCCGGCATCATGATCAGCCGTTTGTTTTCCAGTTCCGGGTGGTGATGGTGAAGCTCTGCCAGCCAGGTTTCGCTGAGCCGCTGATTGCGGAAACCATCGACATCCACGCCACGCTGGATGACCGTGAGTCTGTTCTCGTCGACCTTGAAGTGACGCGTTACATAGTTCCGCACACACTCAGAAACGGCGATCACATGATCGGCCCTGGCCATGATGGCGCTGTAGGGATTGACCGAATACATACCATGGAACGTGGATACCACGACGGGGCGTTCGGAGACTGGCAGGCCTTTCCAGGCCAGGCGGGAAATCCAGGCCGGCATGCGCGAACGCACATGCAGGATGTCCGGCTTGAGCTCCCGCAGCACCGCCCGCAGTGGCCGAACCTGGCCGAACGACGCCGGTGATTTGCGATGTACCGGCATGGCGATGTGCGTGGACCCTTGCGCCTCGAGCTGCTGTACCAGTGGACCGCCGTTGGAGATAACGACAGAGTCGTGCCCCCGTCGCACCAGTTCGGCGGCAAATTCCACCGTGCCCCGTTCCACCCCGCCGCTGTGCAGCGCGGGCAGGATCTGGAGAACTTTCACGTCTTGCCTCCCTTCAGACAGGTCCGTATGAGCCATTGGGCGGCGCGGTCGGATTCCCAGAGACGGGGACGTTCCTGGGAGGCGCCGCCCATCACCGTGGCGTGATCGCTCCATCGGGCCACATGCCCATGCTCTACCAGGGAACTGATGCCCTCGGCTACCCGACTGCCAGCTTTGGCGGTCAGCTGTAACAGCCCCGCAGGAACCCCCGACGTCGCTGCTTCGCTGACCATGGACAGGCTGTCGGGTGTTATCCAGACAGCTCGGGAAGCTGCCAACTGGTGGATCAGCCAGTCGGCGTGGGTATCCTGTGGATCGACAACAGTAATTTTCAGGTTAGCCAGTTCCCTGAGCTTTGCCATAAGGTCGTCGGGTGTGCGTCGGGAGCCGGAGATGGTCCAGCGCCAGGACGGGTAGGTGGCGATCAGTTGGCTGATCTGCTCAAACACCACATCGTCATGCCATGCGAAGTGGGGAGAAGGCCCGCCGACCAGGACGAGCGCTTCCGGCTTATCGGTTATCCGCGCCAACGGCGTTATCCGGTTCAGGCTGCCCCGGGTAACAAACACTCGCCGGCTTGCGCTGATGCGGTCATGTTCCGGGAGAATGGCCGCATCGACCCAGCTCAGGGGGAAGGCGGGTTTCATCAACACAACGGTTCGGGCGTGCGCCTTGCGCCGCAAAGCCAGCAGGAGACGGTGGGTCGATGTGCCGGCGCCGATGATCAGGTTGGGGGGTGGTAGCGTCGCCTCCATTGGCGGCGACACCCCCGCGATGGCGCGCCACAGCGGTACCGACAGGGCGGGGGCATCAATCCAGTGGAGTGAAGCACCCGCGTGAACGCGCAGCCGGTTGCCCAGCCCCCGTAACTGGTTTGCATGACCAGGCTTCTGGTCGGTCAGCAGCCACACCACAGGGGCCTGGGCGGACATTCAGCGGGCGCCCTTGCGATAGAAATCCGGATCGTTCCGGTTGGGGCGGGTCTTGAAGCGTCGATGCATCCACAGGTACTGGTCCGGGTGCCGGCGCACTTCCTGTTCGATGCTCTGGTTCACCAGGGTTGCGTCCGCCATATCATCTCCGGAAGGAAAATCCGCCAGGGGAGGATGAAAATAGATGTCGTACCCCGGTTTGTCCTTGCGACGAAAATGACTGAACGGCACCACCGCACAGCCGCTGCGCTCTGCAATACGGGATGTGGCCGTGATTGACCCCGCCGGTACTCCGAAAAAGGGCGCGAATACAATGCCCTTGCGCCCGTAGTCTTGGTCAGTGGCGTACCAGACAATACGATTCTGCCTGAGCTGTCTAAGAAGGCCTCGCAGGTTTTTACTGTCCAGTGCCACGCCGTAGCGACGCTCCCGTGCACGGGTCATGATGGCATTCATCAGCGGGTTGTTGTGGTCGCGCTGCATTACATCGGCTTCGATGAATTCAGTGACCAGGCTGCCACCCAGGTCGAGGGTGCTGTAATGGCCGCCCAGCAGCAATACGCCGTTGCCTTTGGCCTGGGCGGCTTCAATATGCTCCAGACCGTGAACCCTGGTGACTGGCAGATAGGTTTTCGGGTCGCGAAACCAGGCCAGTCCGATCTCCATGATGCCAATGCCATTGGAGTGGAAGGCGTGACGCACCAGGCGCTGTTGCGCCTCACGGGAGAGCTCTGGGAAGCACAGCCGGATATTGACGTCGGTGATGTGTCGACGGCGGGGAATCAGGCGATAGCCCAGTTCTCCGACCAGTTTGCCGATGTTCCACTGGCAACCCAATGGAAGGCGTGCCATCAGCCACATGGCGGCGATGCCAAGCCAGGTCGGCCACCACCGTGGATGGAGGTAGCTGGTATAACGGGTATCGCGTTGTTTCGAAGGGCGCTTGCTCACGCTGAGGCGGTCTCATCTGTAAACTGAAATCAGAACCGGAGTTTAGCAGGCAGATTCCCATCGACTAAAGTAGCAATGTGGGCGAAAGCCGATGTGATTCGGTAGAATGCCCGCGAATTGCCCAGCCCGGAGAGTGCATGCTTCATTTCCTCTACTCACTGTTTTTTCGTGTTGCACTGCCGTTTGTGCTGCTGCGCCTGTGGTGGATCGGGCGCAAAAACCCCGAGGCGCGGGACCGCTGGCAGGAGCGACTCGGCTATGTGGAACCCTCTTCCGAGCCGGTGATATGGGTACATGCGGTCTCGGTGGGGGAAACCATTGCTGCCGCGCCTCTGGTCAAGTCACTGCTTGTCCGTTGCCCTGATATCCCGATCCTGATGACGGCAATGACCCCCACGGGATCCGCCCGGGCCCGAGCCATGTTTGGTGACCAGGTTCGTTATGCCTACTCCCCCTATGATACGCCTGGCGCCGTTCGCCGCTTTGCCGAACGGGTGAGGCCGCGGGCGCTGGTTATCATGGAAACCGAACTCTGGCCGAACATGATTGCCAACACGTTTCGCCACGGCGTACCGATATTCCTGATCAACGCGCGATTGTCGGAACGCTCGGCGAAGGGCTACGAGCGCATCGCGTCGCTGGTACAGCCGCTATTGCGCAGCCTTTGCTGGATTGCTGCGCAGGCGGACGAGGATGCCGGGCGTTTCCTGCGCATTGGCGCCCAGCCAGCCTCGGTTTCCGTGACCGGCAGTATCAAGTTTGATGTGGATGTCACTGAGGCGCTGAGGAACGACGCAGCCTCGGTGCGTGCAGGGTTTGGACGTGGTCGTCCGGTATGGATTGCCGCCAGCACTCACGAAGGCGAGGACCAGCAGATCCTGGAAGCCCACCAGCGGGTTCTGGCTGAGTTTCCCGATGCGTTACTGATCATCGTGCCGCGTCATCCGGAACGGTTCGACGATGTGGCAAGTCTGACGGAAGCGTCAGGCTTGACGCTGGCAAGACGCTCTGGTGGCGTGAGCGAGGTCGGGGCGGCAACGCAGGTCTACCTGGGCGACACCATGGGCGAGTTACTGATGCTTTACGGGGCTTCCGACATCGCGTTTGTGGGTGGATCTCTCATTGAAAGGGGAGGGCACAATCCACTGGAACCCGCCGCCTGGGGCATGCCAGTACTGTCTGGCCCTCATATCTTCAATTTTGAAACGATCTATAACCGGCTGAACGCTGGCCATGGGTTATACCTGACGCCCACGTCCGATGCCCTGGCTTCCTGTGTTATCTCATTGATGGCGGACCCGGAGGCTGCCCGCCAGTCCGGCAATAACGCATTGGGGGTGGTGACCGCAAATCGGGGGGCGCTGGAAAAAGTCGTGGACGGGATCGTGTCGAGAGTCTAGGTAACCTGCCCTGCAACAGCGCACGTTGCAGGGCAGGTGATGACCGGATCAGTTTTCGGTCGGGTCTTCCAGGGTTTCCTCTTCATTGGCAAGCGCCTCAATGCCAGGGGCGGTTGCGCTCAGCCAGTTGTTCAGGTCGATCAGATCCTGTGGGCTGAGGGTGCCCGCTGCCTGTTTCAGGCTCAGGGTATTGATCACGTAGTCATAGCGGGCATTCGCATAGTCCCGAAGTGCCACGTAATAGGCGCGCTCGGCATCCAGCACTTCCACGATGTTGCGAGTGCCCACCTCGTACCCGGCCCGGGTGGCGTCAAGGGCACTGCGCCGGGAGATGATGCTCTGTTCGAGAGCCGACGCGGTCTCAATGTTGGTGTTGACCGTGCGGAACAGGCTTCGGGTGTTTACGCGCACATCCCGGCGGGTGGTCTCAAGGCTTTGTTCGGCCACCGTTACCAGGGAACGCTGCTGACGGACACCGGCCTGGGTGCCACCGCCCATGTACAGCGGAACGTTCAGGGTGACACCAATCACGGCTTCGGTGGTAGTACCGTCGGAGCGCTGCTGAACCGGTGCAGAACCGTCGTCCAGTCCGTTGATCTCGCTCTTGCCGTAGGAGGCGTTGAGATCGAGCGTCGGATAGTGCCCGGCCTTTGCCACTTTCAGGTTGGCTTCATTGGTATTGAGTTCGAACATGGCAGCCTGGATGGTCCAGTTCTGCTCCAGCGCTGTGGTTTCCCACTGGGTCGGGTCCATTGGCTCTGGCCGGCCCAGGGGGAAATTCCGCCTGAGGTTGTCGAGCTCCTCGGTGTATTCACCGGTCAGTCGTGCAAGCTGTTCGCGGGCAATGTCCAGGTCGCTCTCTGCGGCGATGCGCTGGCTCTTGCTGTCGTCATAACTGGCGCGGGCCTCGTAAACTTCGGTGATGGCGATAAGGCCGACATCGAAGCGTTCCTGTGCTTGTTCGTACTGTCGCTGAATCGCAGCTTCGGTGGCCCGCGCAGTGGTCAGGGTGTCCGAGGCGCGCAGTACATTGAAGTAGGCGGTGGCAACATCGAGAATCAGTTGCTGCTGGGCAAGGTTGTATTCCGCCCGGGCCGCCTGGCTCTGGAACTTGCTGGCATCAAAACCATACCAGGCGTCAGCCCGGAACAGAGGCTGGGTCAGTTGGACTCCATACGCCAGCGTGGTGTAATCCGCATTCTGGTCAGAGGTTTCGGTGTCGGTGTAATTGGCTTCCCCAAACGCATTGATCTGCGGGAGCAGGTTGGCGCGGCTTACATCGGTTCCGGCTTCCTGCGCTTCAAAGCTGGCACGGGCAGCCGCGATTCCGGAATCGTAGGACAGCGCTTTTTCATAGGTCTCGATGAGGTTCATGGCGAGAGCGGGACTGGCCGCGAACAGGCCAATCATTCCGGACAGCAATCGTTTTTTCATTTCTTCTCCTAATACGTAAGCGCGTCAGCCCCATTCCGGAGCACCGTCGTAACCTGCCTGCGTCTAGCCTTGGGGTATCCACGGTTGAGTCTGGCTGGCCATTATGGACAATAATTGCGCGCATCTCTACACTTGCAAATGTCACTCATTCAGAGTGGTATGAATAAGCACATCGCGTCTTGACGGGGTGCTGACCGGAAAACCTCTTATGAGTTCTCTGGTCGGCTGAGATTGCATCGCAGAACCCGCGACCTGATCCGGATAATACCGGCGTAGGAATTAAGACCAGGCTCAAATGCAGACACGGGGAATTTCCCGTGCTCCGTCATACGCGACCCGATTTCCCCCAAACAATTCCGGGAGCGCATGATGACCGATACATTTTCCCCTGATTTACCGTCTTACCTGAGCGATTCGGCCCTTGTAGACGCCGCCGCCATCAAACCGCTACCAAGCTCGCGAAAGATCTACGTGCAGGGTAGCCGACCGGACTTGCGGGTGCCCATGCGGGAAATCACCGTGCAGGACACCCCAACCGAAATGGGCGGCGAGAAAAATCCACCGGTGAGGGTTTATGACACCTCAGGCCCCTATACCGACCCGGACGCCACCATCGACCTGCGCAAGGGCCTGAAACCCATCCGCGCCGCGTGGATTGCCGAGCGGGGAGATGTGGAGCAGTTGGAGGGCTACACCTCCGAATTCACCCGCCGGCGCATGAAAGATCCGCGGCTGGACCCCCTCCGGTTTATGGATGAACGTAAACCCTTGCGGGCCAAGCCCGGCAGGAACGTCAGCCAGATGCATTACGCCCGTCAGGGCATTGTTACCCCTGAGATGGAATTCATCGCCATCCGTGAAAACATGAAACTCCACGAAGCGAGGGAGCAGGGTTTGCTGGATGATCAGCATCCGGGACAGTCCTTTGGCGCCTCTCTGCCACAGGAGATTACGCCCGAATTCGTCCGGGACGAGGTGGCCCGCGGCCGCGCCATTATCCCCGCCAATATCAATCATCCGGAAACCGAGCCGATGATCATCGGTCGTAACTTCCTGGTGAAAATCAACGGCAACATCGGTAACTCCGCCGTCAGCTCCTCCATCGAAGAAGAGGTGGAAAAACTGACCTGGGGGACCCGCTGGGGCTCAGACACCATCATGGATCTGTCCACCGGCAAGAACATTCACGAAACCCGCGAGTGGATTATCCGCAACTCGCCGGTACCGATCGGAACCGTGCCCATCTACCAGGCGCTGGAGAAAGTCGGTGGTGTGGCTGAGGACCTGACCTGGGAGATTTTTCGAGACACCCTCATTGAGCAGGCAGAGCAGGGCGTGGACTATTTCACCATCCACGCCGGTGTGCGCCTCCATCATGTGCCGATGACTGCCAAACGGACCACAGGCATCGTCTCCCGGGGTGGCTCGATCATGGCCAAGTGGTGCCTGGCGCACCATAAGGAAAGTTTCCTCTATGAGCACTTCGAAGACATCTGCCACATCATGAAAGCCTACGACGTCTCGTTCAGCCTCGGCGACGGCCTGCGCCCCGGCTCCATAGCGGATGCCAACGATGCCGCCCAGTTTGGCGAATTGGAAACCCTGGGCGAACTCACCAAAATCGCCTGGAAGCACGACGTGCAATGCATGATCGAGGGTCCGGGCCACGTGCCCATGCATCTGATCAAGGAGAATATGGACAAGCAGCTGGAGTGCTGTGACGAAGCCCCGTTCTACACCCTCGGCCCCCTGATCACCGACATCGCACCGGGGTATGACCACATCACCTCCGGCATCGGTGCTGCGATGATCGGCTGGTACGGTTGTGCCATGCTTTGCTACGTCACGCCGAAGGAACACCTGGGCCTGCCCAACAAGGACGACGTCAAAACCGGCATCATCACCTACAAGATCGCCGCCCATGCTGCCGATCTCGCCAAAGGTCATCCAGGCGCCCAGATCCGCGACAACGCCCTGTCCAAGGCCCGTTTCGAATTCCGCTGGGAAGACCAGTTCAACCTCGGTCTCGATCCCGACACCGCCCGCGCCTACCACGACGAAACCCTGCCCAAGGAATCCGCCAAGGTGGCCCACTTCTGTTCCATGTGCGGGCCGAAGTTCTGCTCCATGAAGATCTCGCAGGAAGTCCGTGAATACGCAGCCGAGAAGGGCATTGATGAGGTTTCCGCGGTCGACGCTGGTATGCAGGAGAAATCCAGGGAGTTTGTCGAAGCCGGGAGTAAGCTTTACGACAAGATCTGAGATCTGAGATCTGAGATCTGAGATTGGAGTTTGTGGCCCGCTCGCCTGATGGCTGGGTGGCTTGAGCTGGGGTGGTGGGTCTGTTCAGAAAACGCTCGAGCCGTCCGTGGGCGCTTCTGCTCCGCCATCCATGGCTCCGCAAATTTCTGAACAGACCCACCACCCCGACTCGACTCAGATCTGGGTGCAATAGTCCTGTTGACGTTCGACATGGCTCGCAGACTTCTCAAAGCTCGGAGGCGGCCCAGAAGGCGGGGTCCAGAGCTTGCAGTCACACCACAGGACCGGCTATCGTTCAAAATCGATTCAGTTACCGGATAAACGATGACCAAGCCGTTCCAGTTCAACGCCAGCGACGTCAAAGTCGAAAAACGCGAAACCGTCTTCCAGGGCTTCTTCCGTATGGACAAGCTGTGGCTGACACACCCGCGTTTTGATGGCCATGATATGCCCGTTTTCACCCGGGAACTGTTCATCCGCGGTGACGCCACCTGCGTGCTGCCCTACGACCCACAGCGGGACGAAGTCGTGCTGCTGGAACAATTCCGACTGGGCGCCATGGGCCGCAACCAGTCGCCCTGGCTGCTCGAACTGGTTGCGGGTATGAACGAGGAGGGCGAAACGCCCGAAGAAGTCGCCCAACGAGAAGGGCAGGAAGAGGCCGGCCTGACGTTCAATACCCTTGAAAAAATATGTGACTATCTCGTATCACCCGGGGGCACCACAGAACTTATTCACCTCTACTACGGTCGAATCAGCACCGAAACCGCAGGTGGGTTGTTTGGCATGGAGCACGAGCATGAGGATATTCGCGCGCATGTGGTCTCCGCCGACGAGGCCATCGCCATGATTGCTGACGGTCGCATCAACAACGCCGCCGCCATCATTGCGCTGCAATGGCTTCAATTGAATCGTCCCCGCTTGCGGGAAGGGTGGGCCTGATGGGCGAGTGGACCATGAAGCCAAAGCGCTATGTGCCTGACCTGAGGCAGTTGGGAGCTTTGTGTGATGGCAATTACCTGCGCCTGCGCCAGTTACGAAAGCTGGAGTCCGGCGGCGAACCGGTGTCGGAATTCGAGTTGCACCGGGAGTCCCAGTATCTCGGCCGTGTGCGGATCAAGGTTCTGCAGACCGCGCGCTTTACTGAAACGCTCCTGCTGGAGCAGATCCACAACGCCGGTCGGTGGCTGAACAATCCGCAACTCACGGTGCGTGTGTATCACGACGCCGCCATGGCCGAGGTGATCAGCTGTTATCGCGATCGGCAGATTGCCGCCGTCAATGACTACCCGAACCGATTCATGCACCATCCGGATGAAAAGGTCCAGGTGAACGGCTTTCTGGCGGATTGGCTGGATTACTGCCTGCGTTTTGGCCATTTGCCCATGGAACATTCGTTGTGGTCGGCCGGAGAAGGCGTGGACTAAGGTGGCATAGTCAGTTCTGGTGGCTGTGGCATAGTTGTCAAATAATGCAATATGTCGGGCGACTATGGGCGGAATGTGATTGATGTGCTGTTTAGCACTGGGAAAACGGATTACTCTCGGCGTATTAGCGTACCAAGACACATGTTCTGCCCAGCAACGAAAATGAGCGCCATGAACGATAAGGACAACCCCCGGCCCCTCCGGGTACTGCAGTTGACAGACCCTCACCTGATGGCTGATCCGGCTGGTGCGCTGCTGGGCGTGAATACGCGCGACAGCCTCGACGCGGTGATTGATCGTGTGCTCTCGCAGCACGGGCAACCAGACCTGATCCTCGCCACGGGCGATCTTGCCCAGGACGGCTCAGCCGAGGCCTATCGGGTGTTTGGTGACAAGCTGAGGGCGTTTACCTGTGATTCCGTGTGGATTGCCGGGAACCATGACCATCAGGATGTCCTCGCGCAGGTCGCCCGTGAACATCGGGCCGACCATCGACACATCATACGGGGCGGCTGGCAGTTCATCCTGTTGGACTCCTCGGTGCCGGGGAAGGTGTTTGGCGAGCTGGCCGAGTCTGAGCTGGCGTTCCTTTCGGAAACTCTGGACGAAAATCCCGCCTTACCGACTCTGATCGCACTTCACCATCATCCGGTGGACATCGGGGCCGACTGGATGGAACAGATAGGTCTGCGAAATCGCGACGCTTTGTGGAGTGTGGTTGACCGCTATGCCAACGTGAAAATTGTGCTGTGGGGACACGTTCATCAGGAGCACGACCTGGAACGTGATGGCGTGCGTTTGCTGGCGACGCCGTCCACCTGCATTCAGTTTACGTCGGGCTCCAGCGAGTTCGCTGTGGAGGCGTTGGCTCCGGGATATCGGTGGTTTGAACTGGAAGCCAGTGGTGATTTTCGTACGGAAATCCAGCGAGCCACGGAATTCGAGTTTACCCTGGATAAAAACAGCACCGGCTACTGAATCGTAACCGGTGCTGCGCATTTCCCGCAGCGCTCTAGCTGGCCCTCAGGCTACGGGCTGCGCTGACCATCTCACGCAGTGCCGGTATTACTTCCTCCCAGGTCCGCGTTTTCAGCCCACAATCCGGGTTCACCCACAGGCGTTCCGCCGGAATACGTTGTGCCGCTTTCTCCATCAGAGAAACGATGTGGTGTTTCGCGGGGATGTTGGGTGAATGGATGTCGTAGACTCCGGGACCGATGTCGTTCGGGTACTCGAACCCCTTGAAGGCGTCAAGCAGCTCCATGTCTGAGCGTGAGGTTTCGATGGTGATCACATCCGCGTCCATTCGGGCGATGGCCTCAATGATGTCATTGAACTCGGAATAACACATATGGGTGTGGATCTGGGTTTCGTTCCTGACACCGTTGGCGCTGATCCGGAAAGCCTCAACGGCCCATTCCAGGTAGCCTTGCCAGTCGGACTGGCGCAGGGGCAAGCCCTCGCGCAGGGCGGCTTCGTCGATCTGGATGATCCGCACGCCGGCGCGCTCGAGGTCCAGCACTTCCTCGCGGATGGCCAGTGCCAGTTGCAGGCAGGTGTCTTTCCGCGGCTGGTCGTCGCGCACGAAGGACCAGTTGAGAATGGTGACCGGGCCAGTGAGCATGCCTTTCATTGGCTTGTCCGTGAGGGACTGGGCGTACTCGGTCCAGGCGACCGTCATCGCTTCAGGGCGCTGGATGTCGCCAAACAGGATCGGTGGTTTTACACAACGGGAGCCGTAGGACTGGACCCAGCCAAACTGGCTGAATACGTAGCCATCCAGCTGTTCACCGAAGTATTCGACCATGTCGTTCCGTTCGGCTTCTCCGTGCACCAGTACGTCGAGTCCGAGGGCTTCCTGCTCGCGGACGCATCGGGTGATCTCTGCGCGGATGCGGTCGACGTAGTCGGTCTCGTGCAGGTCGCCTTTGCGATACTGCAGCCGGGTTTGCCGAATCTCCCGGGTCTGAGGAAACGAGCCAATGGTGGTGGTTGGGAAAGCCGGCAGGTTCAGATGCTGCTTCTGGGATTCGACGCGCAGGACGTAAGGGCTCTGGCGACGGCCCAGGTCGGGTGAAATCGCCGCCACTGCCCGGGTGACGTCGGGGTTGTGAACCCTGGAGGATTGCCGGCGGCTGGCAATGGCCTGCGCGTTCTCCTCTAAAGCTCCGGCCACCGAGCCACGCCCCTGATCCAGTGCTGTGGCCAGCGTTCCCAGTTCGTCGAGTTTCTGTATTGCGAAGGCCAGCCAGGTGCGGATTTCAGGATCCATCGCGGTTTCGGACGCAAGATCCACCGGTACGTGGAGCAGCGAGCAGGACGGGGCCAGCCAAAGTCTTTCGCCTAGTCGTTGGTGGATCGGCTCAAGCCAGTCGAGAGTGGCTTGCAGGTCCGTCTTCCAGATGTTGCGGCCGTTGATGACGCCAAGGGACAACACTTTGTGAGCCGGAAGCCAGTCGGTCATGCGGCTGACTTCCCCGGCGGCACTGATCGCGTCCAGGTGCAGGCCCGCTACCGGCAACTCACACGCCAGTTGCAGATTCTCCCGAAGTTCGCCGAAGTAAGTCGTTAACAGTAACTTGACCGGGCAGGCCTTGAGCTGGTGGTAGGCGAGGTTGAAGGCGTGTCGCCAGGCGCCGTCCAGTTCAGTCACTAGCGCGGGTTCATCTATCTGGACCCATTCCACGCCGTGCTCGGCCAACAGGTTCATTAGTTGGGCATAGACCGGCAGCAGGTCATCCAGCAGCGCCAGGCGGTCGCTGTCGTCCTTGCTCTTGCCAAGCCAGAGGTAAGTAACCGGACCAATGATCACCGGTTTGGCATTGACGCCCTGGGCTTTTGCTTCGGCCAGTTGCGTCAGCAATCGTTCCGGGTTGAGTTGGAAGCGACTGTCGCGATCGAACTCCGGCACGATGTAATGGTAATTGGTATCGAACCATTTTGTCATTTCGCCGGCGTGGATGGCGCAGCAGGCGGTGTCGTTGGCTGAGCGGCCGCGGGCGATCCGGAAGTACCTGTCCAGCTCTGTACCGGCGGAGTCGCGGGCTCGGGCGGGCAGGTGGCCCAGGGTGAAGCTGGTGTCCAGCACCTGGTCGTAGAATGAAAAGTCGCCTACCGGTGCGAAGCTCAGGGAAGACTGGGTCTGCCAGTTGCTGCGGCGAAGTTCGGCTGCCCTGGCATTCAACGCATCCGCGTTGAGCTCGCCCTTCCAGAACGATTCCTGGGCAAACTTGAGTTCTCGGCGGGCGCCAATTCTTGGGAAGCCCAGATTGTGGGTGGTTATCATGGTGTAATCCTTCCAGGGAGTCGTGATGTTGCTTAAGGAGCACCAAGATTACGCCTCGGGAATGATGAAAAATAATGGTATTATTTCAGGGTTCTATGAATTTAATTCACATAATGCCCGGAGTGATCACGCCATATGATTGAGCGCAGCCATCTGGAAATTTTGCGGGAGGTCGAGCGGCAGGGGTCCCTGACGGCAGCCGCAGAGTCGCTGCATCTGACCCAGTCGGCGCTCAGCCATGCCGTGAAGAAGCTGGAGTTACAGCTTGGGACGTCGGTGTGGGAGCGGGATGGGCGTCAGCTGCGGCTGACCCAGGCAGGTCAGTACTTGCTTTCCCTGGCCTCACGTCTGCTGCCGCAGTTTGAGCACGCGGAAATGCTGATCGGTCAGTTCGCCAAAGGGCAGCGGGGCACCTTGCGCATCGGAATGGAGTGTCATCCCTGTTATCAATGGCTGCTGAAAGTGGTTGGCCCCTATCTTGAGCAGTGGCCAACGGTGGATGTGGATGTGAAGCAGCGGTTCCAGTTTGGCGGAATCGGAGCGCTGTTCGGGCACGATATCGATATGCTGGTCACGCCGGACCCGTTGCACCGGCCTGGCCTGGTGTTTGAGCCGGTGTTCGATTATGAACAGGTGCTGGTGGTGGCTGCAGGCCATGAGCTGGCGGCCAGGCCCTGGGCAGACCCGGTGGATCTGGCGGATGAAACCCTCATTACCTATCCCGTGGAAGTGGAGCGCCTGGATATATTCACGCATTTTCTGCTGCCGGCCCACGCCAGCCCGGCTCGTCACAAGTCCATTGAGACCACTGACATCATGCTGCAGATGGTCGCAGCAGGTCGCGGAGTGGCAGCACTCCCGCGCTGGCTGGTGGATGAATACGCTGAAAAAATGGCCATTGCGCCGGTGCGGATCGGGCGCACGGGGATCCAGAAGCAGATTTTCCTGGGCTTCCGTGAGCGGGATCGTGAGGTGGATTATCTGAATTCGTTCATGAACCTGGCCCGAGGGGTTCGCTGGGATTAGTCGATTCGGTTAAACTGCGCCAAAAATCAACAGGGAATCCAGTCATGAGCGATATACCCGCAGATCTCAAGTACATTGAAACCCACCAGTGGGTCCGCGTGTCGGATGATGGCACGGCCACCGTGGGCATTACCGGTTTTGCCCAGGAGCAGTTGGGGGACGTAGTTTACGTGGGCGTGCCCGATGTGGGTGCGACAGTAACGGGCGGTGAAGAAGCCGGTGTGGCGGAATCCGTAAAGTCGGCATCCGACGTGTTCAGTCCGGTTACCGGTGAGGTGATCGAGGTGAACGAAGCGCTGGAGGATGAGCCGGAGAAGGTGAACGAAGATCCTTATGGTGATGGCTGGCTGTTCAAGGTGCGCCTGGCGGACAAAGGCGAGCTGGATGGCTTGATGGACCCCGCTGCTTATTCTGAGCATGTGGCTGCGGAAGGCTGATTTTCTGGCTTCGTGCGAGTATTGATTGGGGCGGCCCGCCCCAATCAATTCCCTGAGTGCAGCGTTGTGTTCGGGTGTTCATGTATAATTCCCGCCCTTTTCTTTTGCCGTCCATTAGGTAGCCTTTATGAATTTCCCCGTCCTTTATCTCCGCAAAGGCGCTGAGCGCCGGCTCAAAGCCGGACATCTCTGGGTCTACAGCAACGAAGTGGATATTCAGCGTTCACCGTTAACGGGTTTTGAAGCCGGGACGCAGGCGGAGTTGAGAGCGTCCAACGACAAGCCCATGGGGACGGTGTTTGTGAACCCCCATGCGCTGATCTGCGGTCGGCTGATCAGCCGGGATGCCGGGCATGGCATGACACCCCAGCGCCTGACCCAGCGAATGGAGATGGCGCTGTCTTTACGGGAGCGGCTGTTTGACAAGCCGTTCTACCGTTGGGTGTTCGGTGATAGTGACGGGCTTTCGGGGCTAGTGGTTGATCGCTTTGACGACACCGTGGTGGTGCAGATTTCCACCGCAGGTATGGAATTGATGAAGGACGCGATTATCCGCGCGGTACAGCGCCTGGCGCACCCTGCGGCGATCATCCTTAAAAATGATGGCAAGATGCGCAAAGTGGAGGGGCTGGACACTTATGTCGAGCAGGCCCACGGTGCGCCCACCGACCTGCTCCGGGTGGAAGAGAATGGCGTTCGCTTTGAGGTGCCGTTGGAAGGCGGTCAGAAAACCGGCTGGTTCTATGACCACCGCATGAATCGCCAACGCTTGCAGGCCTATGCGCCGGGCAAGCGGGTACTGGATGTGTTCAGTTATGTCGGAGGCTGGGGTATCCAGGCTGCCTGCGCCGGTGCGACCCAGGTCACCTGTGTGGACAGCTCCGGCGCGGCCATAGATTCGGTGCACCACAATGCCCGGTTGAACGGTCTGGACAATGTGGAAACCCTTGAGGGGGATGCGTTTGATGCCCTGAAGGCGCTGGCGGATGAGAAAGAGAAATTCGATATCGTGGTGCTGGACCCGCCGGCGCTGATTCCCCGTCGCCGTGACCAGAAAGCCGGAGAGCAGGCTTACGCTCGGCTGAATCAATTGGGACTGCGGTTGCTTGAGCGGGACGGCCTGATGATCTCGGCGTCCTGTTCGATGCACCTGTCCCAGGACAAGCTGATCGACATCATCCGCGGCAGTGGCCGCAAGATTGACCGTTTCGTCCAGCTACTGGAACAGGGGCATCAGGCTCCGGATCATCCGGTGATTCCGGGCATTCCGGAGACGGATTACATCAAGTCCTGCTTTGTCCGTTCGTTGACGGGATTTTTCTAGGCTTCCGTCAACGTTTGACGGAAGCCGCTTCAGCAGTCAATCCCGGAGGGACATCACTTTCCACCCCTTCGCCAACGCCAGTCTTTCCAGTTTTGGGTCCGGGTCGACCGCCACCGGGTGGTCGACCTTTTCCAACAGCGGGACATCATTGTGGGAGTCGCTGTAGAACCAGGCGCCTTCCAGCGTCTCGTTCCGCGATTGCAGCCAGTCGTCCAGGCGGGTCACCTTGCCATCCTGGAAGCTCGGTACGCCGGCAACTCCGCCGGTGTAACGGCCATTGAGCAGCTCTGGATCAGTGGCAATCAGATGTTCGATGCCCAGCCTTGCCGCAATCGGTTCGGTAACGAAGCGGTTGGTCGCGGTGATGATCATCAGGGTGTGGCCCTGATCGCGATGCTCTTCCAGCAGTTGAAAGGCTTTGTCCTGCAACATCGGGCGTACCTTCTTGTCCATGAAGCGCTCCCGCCAGGCAAGCAGGTCTTCCATTCCATGTTGTGCCAGTGGCCGCAGGGCAAATTGCAGGTAATGCAGGATGTCCAGCTCGCCGTTCAGGTACTCCTGATAGAAGCGATCGTTCGCCCTGCGGTACTCCTCGGCATCCACGATCCCTTCTTCCACCAGGAATTCGCCCCAGGCGTGATCGCTGTCCCCGGCGAGCAGGGTGTTATCAAGGTCAAAGATTGCGAGGGTCAAGGCGGTTACCTCCGGTCATGGCACGGGTTGCGGGAAAGGCGTCAGTCTACCATGACACATCGGTGACGGCTTCGTTTGCCGAACCCTTGGGATTCTGTAAGAATGAGAGCAACTTGGACAAATCCGACCGGTGATTTTTTGCACTGGTCCGCCGACTTTTAAGAGGACTGTGCCGTGATTGACTCAGACGGTTTCAGACCCAACGTCGGAATCATTCTGGCCAACCACAGGGGCGAGGTTCTCTGGGCAAGGCGAATAGGGCAGGACTCCTGGCAGTTCCCGCAGGGCGGCATCAAGCACAACGAATCGCCGGAAGACGCGTTGTATCGGGAATTGGGGGAAGAAATAGGCTTGTGTGCAGCGGATGTGGAAATCATCAGCTGTACCCGGGGCTGGCTGAGATATCGCCTTCCACGGCGCATGGTGCGGCACAATTCGCATCCTGTCTGTGTGGGACAGAAACAGAAATGGTTCCTGCTGAGGATGTTATCGCCGGATGCGCAGGTACGCGTGGACGGCACCGATTCGCCGGAATTCGACGGCTGGCAGTGGGTAAGTTATTGGTATCCACTGGGGCAGGTGGTCTCATTCAAACGCGAAGTGTACAGACGCGCGCTGAGGGAGCTTGCACCGCGACTGTTCTATGATATGGAACAGTGGCATCGACGCGAGCAGAACCAGCGCTAACAGGATCCAAAAATGACGGGTTGAAACCGCCATGCTGAGCATACTGCGAAATCTGGTACAAGAGGTGAACAGCGCCCGCGATCTGCAGGAAGCGCTGGAGATCATTGTATCGCGTGTGCAGAAAGCCATGGGTACCGAAGTCTGTTCTGTCTACCTGCTGGACCCGGCTACTAATCGCTACATACTGATGGCCACGGAAGGGCTTTATCGCAAGGCGGTCGGCCAGGTCAGCCTGGCGTATTCCGAGGGCCTGGTGGGCCTTGTCGGTTCCCGTGAGGAACCGATCAACCTGGAAGATGCCCCGTCCCATCCCCGCTATCGCTATTTTCCCGAAACCGGTGAGGAGCGCTTCCGCTCTTTCCTGGGCGTGCCTATTATTCACCACCGTCGGGTGCTCGGGGTACTGGTGGTCCAGCAGCGTGAAAGCTCCCGTTGCTTCGATGAGGGCGAGGAAGCCTTCCTGGTCACCGTCTCGGCTCAACTGGCGGGCGTGATTGCCCACAGTGAGGCGACCGGCGCTATCAGTGGCCTATCACTTACCGGTGAGGAGACCCAGGACGTCAGTTTCAGCGGCGTCCCCGGCGCCCCCGGCGTGGCGTTGGGCAAGGGCGTGGTGGTCTATCCCGCGGCGGATCTTGACGTAGTGCCGGAGAAACCCACCGACGACATCGACCTGGAACTTGAGTTGTTTGGTGGGGCTGTTACCGCCGTGCGCGAGGACATCGAGCGGGTTGCGGCTCGGCTGGCCTCGCAACTGCGTCCCGAAGAGCAGGCGCTGTTTGATGTCTATCTCCGTATGCTGGGCGACGACGCCATGCCCGGTGAGGTGGCGAACAAGATCCGCGAAGGATTCTGGGCCCAGGGTGCGTTGAAGCAGGTGGTCCAGCAGTATGTGCGCCATTTCGAGATGATGGATGATCACTACCTGCAGGAGCGGGCGGTCGACATTCGCGATCTGGGCCGACGCTTGCTCTCGCACCTCCAGGAAGGTGAACAGAAGGATCTGGTGTATCCCGAGCGCACGGTGCTGGTCAGTGAAGAGCTAACCCCCGCCATGCTGGGTGAGGTGCCAAAGGGGCAACTGGTGGGCCTGGTGTCGGTCAAGGGGTCGAGCAACTCCCACGTCGCCATCCTGGCCAGGGCCATGGGCGTGCCGACGGTGATGGGGCTGGTGGATATTCCGGTCAACCAACTTGATGGTCGCGACCTCATTGTCGACGGCTTCGAGGGGCAGATTTTTGCGTCGCCGTCCGACGACCTGAGAGCCTACTATCAGGAAATCTGCGACGAGGAAGACGAACTCATCAAGGGGCTCGAGGTTCTCCGGGACAAGCCCTGTGAAACGACAGACGGTCATCGGGTGTCGCTGCTCGTCAATACCGGTCTGATGACCGATGTGGTGCGTTCCCTGAATCATGGTGCCGAGGGCATCGGCCTGTACCGGACCGAAGTGCCCTTCATGATCAAGGATCGTTTTCCGTCGGAGCAGGAGCAGCGGGAGTACTATCGGGAGCAGCTGGAAGCCTTCGCCCCCAGCCCTGTTACCATGCGGACCCTCGATATTGGCGGCGACAAGGCCCTGACGTATTTCCCCATTGAAGAAGAAAACCCGTTCCTTGGCTGGCGCGGTATCCGGGTGACCCTGGACCACCCCGAAATCTTTCTGGTTCAGGTGCGGGCGATGCTCAAGGCCAGCGAGGGCCTGAATAACCTGCAGATCATGTTGCCCATGATCAGCAACATCTCCGAGGTGGAAGAGTCACTGCACCTGATCTATCGCGTTTATCACGAGGTCAGGGAGGAAGGCTACGATATCCATATGCCGAAGGTCGGCGTGATGGTCGAGATTCCCGCAGCGGTCTACCAGATCCGGGAACTGGCGGATCGTGTGGACTTCCTTTCCGTGGGATCGAATGATCTTACCCAGTATCTCTTGGCGGTCGATCGGAACAACCCCAGAGTCGCTCAGCTTTATCATTCCTATCACCCCGCCGTGCTACAGGCATTGGTGCGTATCGCCCATGATGCGCATTCCGTGGGTAAATCGGTGGGTATCTGCGGAGAGTTGGCCGGTGATCCCGGCGGTGCCCTGCTGTTGATGGCAATGGGCTACGATTCCCTGTCGATGAACGCAGCCAGCCTGCCCAAAGTGAAGTCGGTGATCCGCAGCGTGAGCCGTGAATGGGCGTGTCAGTTGCTGGAAGACGTTTTGTTGCTGGATTCACCCCATGTCATCAAGAGCTGTGTGGACCTGGCCCTGCGTAATGCCGGCTTCGGACGATACCTGCGTCCGGGCAAGTCCACCACCACCGCCATGGCCGAGCAGGCCGTATTGTGACCGGCACCGGCGTGGCGGGCTTTATAGGGTGTGAACTCTAAAATGCATTGCTAACGTATAGATACTCACTCACCCGACGGGGAATGTTGTATGACCTCAGCGACCACGGATATTAAATCCAGGCCCAGGATAGGCCTGGCCCTGGGCGGCGGTGGCCCTCTCGGTGGTATCTATGAGATTGGGGCTCTGCGGGCGCTGGATGAGGCACTGGACGGCCTCGACTTCAACAACATTGATGTCTACGTCGGGGTGAATGGCGGCTCGTTTGTAGCCGCTAACCTGGCGAATCAGATGACCACCGCGCAATTGTGTCGCATATTTGTACGTAATGAGGCGGAAGTTCATCCATTCCATCCGGAGGTCTTCTATCGCCCGGCTTTCAGGGAAATAGGCAGCAGGCTGCTGGCTGTGCCCGGGCTGGTAACGACGGCCATGCGCCGTTTCGTCAACAATCCCTACGATCAAAGCCTGCTGGAAGCCATGACGATCCTGGCCCAGGCTGCACCGGCGGGGCTGTTTGATAACGAAGGCTTGCACGAATACCTCCGGCGTGCGTTTACCATGCTGGGGCGCACCAACGATTTCCGCCAGTTGAAGCGCAGTCTGTATATTGTCGCGGCGGACGTGGAGAGCACGGAAGCCGTCTGTTTTGGTGCACCGGGCTTCGACCACGTGCCCATTTCCCGCGCCATCCAGGCGAGCACGGCGTCGCCGGGGCTGTATGTGCCGGTCAATATCGATGGCCGCTATTACGTGGATGGCACGCTCCGGAAGGGGCTGCACGCGTCGGTCGCCTTCGAGGACGGAGCCGATCTGGTGTTTGCGGTGAATCCCCAGGTACCCATTGATGCCAGCGCGGCGGTTCGGGCCGGCACCATGAAACCGGGAGAACTGACTCGCTCCGGCATGCCCAACCTGTTGTCCCAGATGTTCCGTACGATGGTGTATTCCCGTATGCAGTCGGGCATTGCCCAGTACAAGCGGGACTATCCCGATAAGGACATCCTGCTGTTTGAGCCCACACGGGATGACGCCAAGCTGTTTTTCTCCAACGTTTTCAGCTTCCAGTCTCGCCGTATGGTGTGTGAGCATGCGTATCAGATGACCCGCCGCGACCTCCTGAAGCGCGCTGATGAGCTGGAGCCAAAGCTGGCCCGTTATGGCATCAAGTTGCGCCGGGACCGTCTGGAAGATGAGCAGCGAACCATCAGCACCAGTCTTTACGGTGAGATGCTGCCACTGTATGTGGCGAAAGGTCGTAAAAAGCGGGAACAGAAAGGCAAGCTGGCAAGCGGGCTGGAAAACGTTACCCACCTGTTTTCCCGGGCACAGTGACATCTGCTGCTTGAGGGGAATGGAGAGAGGCAGGGCAGGGCACTTGGTGTGCCCCGACCTGCCAACGTCAGCAATGGCGCGTCAGAGAATGTAACGGCTCAGATCTTCATCTTCCGCCAATTCACCAAGCTTCTCATCCACGAAGGCGGCAGTCACTTCGAAGCCATCCGTGACGGCGTCACCAGCTTCGTAGGAGAGGCTCTCCAGTAAGCGCTCAAGTACGGTATGAAGACGGCGGGCCCCGATATTCTCGGTGGTCTCGTTCACCTTCCAGGCGACCTCGGCGATCCTCGTGATGGCGTCCTCGGCGAAGGTCAGCTTCACACCCTCCGTGCCCATCAGGGCTTCGTACTGCTGAACCAGGGATGCATCCGGTTCCGTGAGAATGCGCTTGAAGTCATCCGGTGTCAGTGCCTGCAATTCGACCCGGATAGGCAGCCGGCCCTGAAGCTCCGGAATCAGGTCGGAGGGCTTTGACAGGTGGAAAGCGCCGGAGGCAATAAACAGAATGTGATCGGTTCGCACCGCGCCGTATTTGGTGCTGACGGTGCTGCCTTCAATCAGTGGCAGCAGGTCTCGCTGGACCCCTTCGCGGGAAACGTCCGAGGACGTGTTCTCTGAACGCTTGGCGACCTTGTCGATCTCATCAATGAACACGATACCGTTCTGTTCAACGGATTGAACGGCCCGCTGCTTGATTTCCTCTTCATTTACCAGCTTGGCCGCTTCCTCGTCCTGGACCTGCTTCAGGGCGTCTGCCACCTTCATCTTGCGCGTTTTGCGCTTGTCGGCGGACATGTTGGAGAACATGTTCTGTAGCTGACTGGTCATCTCTTCCATTCCCGGAGGCGCCATGATCTCCACGCCCGCGCCGCCGCTGCGCAGGTCGATCTCGATTTCCTTGTCATCGAGTTCGCCTTCTCTCAGTTTCTTGCGGAACAACTGTCGTGTGGAGGATTCCCCGTCGGTGCGCTGACTGTCTTCCTTGAAATCCCGTGCCGGGGGCAGCAGCGCATCGAGGATGCGCTCTTCGGCTGCGTCCAGGGCCCGATGCTCATGACGCTTCTTTTCTTTCTCACGCAACATCTTGACTGCCATATCGGCAAGATCGCGGATAATGGATTCCACGTCCCGGCCCACATAGCCCACTTCGGTGAACTTGGTCGCTTCCACTTTCAGGAAGGGAGCGTCCGCGAGCTTGGCAAGCCGGCGGGCTATTTCCGTTTTGCCCACACCGGTCGGGCCGATCATCAGGATGTTCTTCGGAGTGATCTCCTCGCGCAGGCTGCTGTCGAGTTGCATGCGACGCCAGCGGTTGCGGAGTGCGATGGCTACCGCCCGTTTGGCCTCTTCCTGGCCGACAATGTGTTTGTTGAGTTCGTGAACAATTTCACGGGGAGTCATAGCGGACATGGTGGCTCCGAATCAGTCGTTGGCGGAAAGCACTTCCAGGGTGCGATTGTGGTTCGTGTAGATGCAGATGTCGGCCGCGATATCCAGGCCCTTTTCCACAATCTCACTGGCTTTCAGGTCGGTGTTCTCGAGCAGGGCGCGGGCGGAGGCCTGGGCGAATGGCCCGCCAGAGCCAATGGCAATCAGCCCCTGTTCCGGCTCAATGACATCGCCATTGCCGGTGATGATCAGTGACGCGGTTTTGTCCGCAACCGCCAGAAGCGCCTCAAGCTTGCGCAGGGCCCGGTCCGTTCGCCAGTCTTTGGCAAGCTCAACGGCTGCCCGGGTCAGGTTCCCCTGGTGCTTTTCCAGTTGCGCTTCAAACCGCTCGAAGAGCGTGAACGCGTCGGCGGTGCCGCCGGCGAATCCCGCCAGAACCTTGCCGTTATACAGGCGACGGACCTTGCGTGCATTTCCCTTCATTACGGTGTTGCCGAGGGAAACCTGGCCGTCGCCACCCATGGCGACTTCGTCTTCACGCCTGACGGAAAGAATGGTAGTCATGTGGGCTCCAGTTGCCTGATAAAAGTCGATCTTCAGCAGTTATGGAGGCAGGCGGTGTTTTTTCAAGGGGAAGGTAAAACGGCTGGCGCGATGGGCAGGGGCATACGTGCCGAAAGAGGGATTACCCCTCTTTCGGTATCTTCCTCACCAGAGGCTCGATATTGATGGAGACCAGCTTGTCGATGGCCGAGTTCATCTGACTGCGGGAGGTAAAAGGCCCCACGTTGACCCGGAACCAGGTGCTGCCGCTGTCCAGGTCAATGCGCTGAACCTTTGCCCTCAGACCCTGGAAGGCAATCTGGGCGCGCTGGCGCTCGGCGTCCTGCTGGCTGCGGAACGAGCCTGACTGGATCAGGTAGGTGAAGTCCTGGGAAGCCGGTCCCGGGGTGTATTCCTCGACTTTGGGAGGAACGACCTCGGATTCCGGCAGGAGCTCATAAAACCGGTAGCGCTGCTTCTCTTCACTGCCCGCGGCGGTTTCCGGTTCTGCGGGCGCCGGGGCAACAGGCGCCGGTGTAACCACCGGCTCCTGAGGACCGGAGGCCGGTATGGAGTTGAGATAGGCGATAAAACCGATAAAGCCGCCAACGGCGGCAAGAGACAGAACCCACTTCAGTGACATTGGCTGATGTATCCCAGGTTACATTTCTTCCGGCGCGCTAACGCCGAGAAGGTCGAGACCGTTGGCGATGACCTGGCGTACCGCCAGGTAGAGACTGATGCGCGCATCGCGCAGAGCCCTATCTTCAATCAACACCTTGTGGGCGTTGTAGTAGGTATGAAACTGCCCCGCCAGTTCCCTAAGGTAATGGGTCAGGTGGTGGGGTTCGCGCTGTGCTGCAGAGTTGGCGATCAGTTCCGGATATTTGGCGAGCTGGTTAGCCAGGTCCTTTTCTTCGTCGAGCGTGAGCAGTGAAAGGTCGCCGATACACTCGTTCCGGCCCCGGTTTACCCCTTCATCTGCCAGTTTACGCAGCACGCTGCAGATACGGGCATGGGCGTACTGGATGTAATACACCGGGTTTTCATTGGTCTGGGAGCGGGCCAGGTCAATGTCAAAGGTCAACTGCGAGTCCACGCGCCGGGCCGCCAGGAAAAAGCGGGTGGCGTCGCGCCCGACTTCATCAATCAGGTCGCGAACGGTCACGTAGCTGCCGGCACGTTTGGAAATCTTCACTTCCTGCCCGGAGCGGGTCACCATGACCATCTGATGCAGTACGTAATCCGGCCAGCCCGAGGGAATGCCGGCCTTCAGTGCCTGAAGCCCCGCCCGCACGCGGGTCACCGTGGAATGGTGGTCTGCGCCCTGTTCGTTGATAACCGTGGTGAATCCCCGTTGCCATTTGTCGAGGTGATAGGCCACGTCGGGCAGGAAATAGGTGTAACCGCCGTCTTTCTTGCGCATGACGCGGTCCTTGTCGTCCCCGAACTCGGTGGTCTTCAGCCACATGGCCCCATCCTGCTCGTAGGTGTAGCCGTTCTCCTGGAGGCGGTTGACGGTGGCTTCCACTTTGCCATCTTCGTACAGCGACGACTCCAGGAAATACACATCGAACTGCACGCCGAAGGCTTTCAGGTCCAGGTCCTGTTCCCGGCGCAGGTAGGCCACAGCGAACTCGCGGATGGCATCCATGTCGTCAGGATCGGCCTTGCCGGTGACCTCGCGGTCATCCGCCGTGATGGTTTCCCCAGCCAGGTAGGCCTTGGCCACATCGACAATATAGTCGCCGCGGTAGCCGTCCGCCGGCCAGCTGTCGTCGTCCGGCGTCAGCCCTTTCACCCGCGACTGCACGGACAGCGCCAGATTATTGATCTGTGCGCCGGCGTCGTTGTAGTAGAACTCCCGGGTAACGTTGTAGCCATTCGCCTCCAGCAGGCGACACAGGCAGTCACCGATGGCGGCCCCGCGTCCATGCCCTACGTGCAGCGGCCCGGTGGGGTTGGCAGAGACAAACTCCACCTGCACTTTCTCACCCTGGCCACTGTGGTTGCGTCCGAACCGACCAGCGTCATCCAGAATGGTTGGAACCACCTCGAAAGCGCTGGCGGTGCTCATGAAAAAGTTGATAAAGCCCGGCCCGGCGATCTCCACCTTCTCGACCGCCGTGCTGGCCGGAATCCGTTGCACCAGCGCCTCTGCCAGTTGTCGCGGTGGACATCCCGCGGCCTTGGACGCCACCAGGGCAATGTTGCAGGCGTAGTCCCCATGGGATTTATCCTTGGTGTTGCCTACCTGAGGGCTGAAGCTCTGATCCGCTGGCAGTGTGCCTTCGGATTGTAGGGTGGCCAGCGCAGACTGGAGCAGATCGGATACGGTCTCTTTCATGCTGTCGGGTGACTCGGTTTTCAGGAGAATGGGTATCAGGCGGGACGCCGCCGGGAATCGAAGAGGGGTATTATCGCGGAAAGCGGCGTGGCAAGCAAAAAGCCCGGCGTTTCGCCAGGCTTTTTGCTTAAGGAAAGAGGTTTTCTCCTATATGTCGAGTAAATCTTCTGCAATTGTGTCTTCAGGGGTAGTGACGGTTACGGTTAGCCGAGCCGGCGTGGCGTCGTCTGCTCGCTCAGCAAAGACGCACGCGGTGTAAGCGGATTCGTCATCTGGAAGCGATGAGCCCCTGACGGTTTTTGTCGTCTCAGCAGACAATATCTCGCCATCGTTAATTGAAAAGGCTACCTCGGTCTCTGCTGGCGGGTGTATTGCATCTCCTGCAGAGTCCTCGACCGAGACTGAAGCGCAGTATTCGTCAGTTCGGGGGCCAGGAGATAGGGTCACAGTGGGATTGCGTGAGCTAGAAATGAACAATTGGGATGATTGCGAGATCGTGCCTACGCCTCCTGCTGTGAGTTCTCCAATTGTTGTGGCGGTAATCACTGGTTTAGTAAGTTTAGGCGCTTGGCTGCGCCAGATAACTGTGCACGCGCCGTCTTCATTAAGGGGACATTCAGGAGTAATTGAGCCACCTGTCGTCGTAAAGTTGATGATTGTATTTCCGCGAATATTCTGGCCGTTTCGATCGGTTGCGAATACTGTGAAGTCTACCTCAACACCCGCAGTGAATTGCGCATCCGGGATGAAGTTGCTTGCGGCAAGCGTGAGGCCAGTTTCGATTGGAATTGTTGAGTTTATTGCAATTGGTGGAGATTGAGTCTCACTCGTGTCTCCATTCGCTCTTTCAATCCCTGCGATAACTCTTACTACAGTCGATTCTGAGCCAGCAATGACCAGTGTTTCTACCTCTCCGTTGCTATCGGATTCAGCATCTGATGGAGTGAGCGTTACAGGCACCGAAGGGGAGCTGGCATCGCCAGATATCCTGAAGCTAACCGTCACGCCTGGCACTGGGTCACCAGCTTGGTCGACTACTGTGAAGCTAACTTCAGACTCAGAAGGGCGCGATGCGGATCCTGATCCCGAGGGCGCAATCGATGTGAATTGAGGTTCGTTCGACACGATTCTGTCTGCATCTGCACTGTCAATATTGATAACTACGCTGGCCGTTGCCTGCTCGCCATCTATAAATGCGGTTATCGTATCTGAAGGGGTACATCCGTTTGCAGTGTAGGTCGTTTCAGCGAAACCTGAGCCGGTTACAATGGGAGTGTCAATGCTTGCTAAACCATTAGTGATGCAGCCTGACCTGAAGCTTATCTCCAGATCACGATCATCAAGAATGGCATTGCCGTTGGCTGCGTCAACGGCATTAACGCGTAAAGATGTGGTGCCTCTTGGGGGTAGGTTTGAGATATTAGACTCTAGTTGGCCCTCAATAAACGAGCCTCCTTCTCCGACACCTAAAGCAATAACAGTTGCGGGTTGGCTTGAGCCATCGGTTTCTTCGCTACCTCCAGCATTGCCGCTGTCTGAACTTCCGGTACTTGCTAGCGAAGAGGAGTTTTCGTCCCCTCCACAAGCGGCCAACATCAAAGCCAGTGATAGTGCTGACGCACGCGCAAGAAAATTCCCTGACATTCTTTTTCTCCACATTTTTATTTACAGCAAAAGCCTTTTCGCCGCGCATTCCCTGCATGAGAAACGCAACCTCAGATCTGCTTTAATATTTAGGTTCTAGCTTGCTGAAAATCATAGCACATCGAAATGGGATGAAATGATTGATATACCGGATTTGTGCAAAACATTGTAAGGAATTGCACAGTATGAACCGCTTCACATTTATTATCCCTTAACCGGTTTCCTGCGGATCAACATCAATCATCCATTTAACCCCTGGGGGCAGTTTCTGCTGGTCCAGTTCCTGGCAGAGATGAGCAAGCACCTGGTTCAGTCGTTTGCGGTTGCTGCAGCAGAGCACCAATTGAGCCCTGTGTCGGTCGGCGCGACGGGCGATAAGGGCGGGTAAGGGCCCCCAGACGTCTATGCCGCTGACACTGGCCTTCGGCTTGAGGGTGTCCAGAAGCTGCAGGCTCTTTTCCATGGTGTCTGCTTCGGCCCGGAAAATGGCCATGGCGCGAAAGGGAGGGAATAGCCCCGCTTCCCGCTCCGAAAGCAGTTGGTCGGCCAGGGTGAGGTAATGACCCTGGCAGAGGGATCTGAGGATCGGATGGTCGCTGTGGCAGGTTTGCACCAGAACCTTCCCTGGATTCTGACCCCGCCCCGCACGGCCGCTGACCTGCAGTAGGGTCTGGATGAGCTGTTCTGGCGCGCGAAAGTCGATGCTGAACAATCCCCCGTCGGCATTGACCACCACCACGAGGGTCACGTCTGGAAAGTCGTGCCCTTTGGCGAGCATCTGGGTGCCCACCAGAACGCAGGGCTTACCAGTGTTCACCTGTTTGAGGATGCCCTGAATGCTGCCTTTGCGCTGGGTGCTGTCGCGGTCAACGCGAACCACGGGCGTGTCCGGAAACTGAGCGGCCAGGATGTCTTCGGTGCGCTCAGTGCCCTGACCAACGGGTTTGAAGGCGTCGCTTTCACACTTGGGGCAGTGTTCAGTTGCGGCAGTTTGATAGTCGCAGTGGTGGCAGCGCATGGCGCGATCCCGCCGGTGATAGGTCAGACGAGTGTCACAGCGGGGGCACTCCACCATATGCCCGCAATCGAAGCACATCATCACGGGAGCAAAGCCGCGCCTGTTCACGAAAACCAGAGCCTGCTGACCCGCTTTCAGGCATGTCTCGATGGCTTGAAGGGCAGGGCGAGAGAGACCGCCTTCCAGGGGGCGGCTGCGAATGTCCAGAAGTTTGATGGCCGGTGGTTTGGCGTCTCCGGCCCGTTCCTCCAGCCGGACCAGTCGATACTTGCCCGACAGCGCGTTCTGATAGGACTCAAGTGACGGCGTGGCTGAGCCCAGTATGATCGGGCACTGGTTGAGGTGCGCCCGATACACCGCCACATCCCGACCGGAGTAGCGAAAACCTTCGCCCTGTTTATAGGAACTGTCGTGCTCTTCGTCAACGATGATGGCGCCCAGCCCGGTGAACGGCAGCAAGACCGCAGAGCGTGTGCCGATCAGAATCACAGGCTCGCCATTACGGATTTTCAGCCAGGTAGCGAGGCGTTCGCTGTCGTTCAGGGCCGAGTGCCAGACCACAATGCGGTCACCGAAGTATCGCTGGAACCGGGACACGGTTTGTGGCGTCAGATTGATCTCTGGCACCAGAACCAGCGCCTGGGCAGAGTGGTCGAGTTGTTGTTTCAGATAGTGAAGGTAGAGCTCGGTCTTGCCGCTGCCGGTGATGCCGAACAGCAGGGAGGCGCTGAAACCGTCGTCTGGACCGGGCACCTCCTTGATGGCGGCCAGTTGAGCTGGGGACAGAGCCGGTCCGGGGTAAGCCTGGTCGTCCGGCCCTGCGCATTGACGGGGCGCAGGGCTGGTTTCCACGATCAGTTGTCTTTGCTGTAGCGCGCGGATCTGTTCCCGGGTGAACCCCGCCGCGACGATGGCAGACGCGGCTGCGCCTTGAGGGCGCTGCCGGAGCCACTCCAGTAGCGCTTTCTGTCGGCGGGCGTTTCCTGGCAGTGCTTCAGTGAGACCGCTTGCCCGCCACCAGTGGTCGGTTTTCTCCATGGCCGGACGACCGCGACGTAACGCGGGAGGCAGGGCCGTGAAAAGGCACTCGCCCAGTGGATGCTGATAATAGTCAGCTGCCCAGGTTAACAGCCGGAATGTCTCTGGGGGCAGGGCGGGCCAGCTTTCAAGGGCCGAATAGACCGGTTTCAGGTGAATGCCCTCGGGAGGCTCGACGCCGGTTTCCACCACCAGGCCGGTGGCGGATTGCCGTCCAAATGGAATGCTGACCCGTTGTCCGGGTTGAAGCGGAAGGTGATCTGGTATCTGGTAGTCAAAAAGCCTTCGCAGGGGGCGATTCAGTGCGATACGCACAGTCGGTGGCGATTGTGACGCCGCACTGGTGTCGCGCGTTGGTGAGACTGTCACGGTATTTGCGTATCCTTGGTGAAAGCTTGGGAATGCCCGGTACCATGGTACAGGCTGAATGCCCGGGAGGTTAGGGCTTGCCTGATGTAGCGATTGCAAGTAAGATTCGCGGTCTGTTTCCGGCTGGGCATGATTGTGCCCCGTCTTCTTTATTGATTCAAACATGCGGTGCCCGGCATCCGGAGTGGTAAACTCCCATGATCGGGTAGCGGCATGACCGACAGAGGTTCACCATGAAAGAAGGTATCCACCCCAAGTACTCAGAGATTACCGCTACCTGCTCCTGCGGTAATGTCATCAAGACCCGCTCCACGATCGGTCAGGACCTGCAGCTGGATGTATGCTCCCAGTGTCACCCGTTCTACACCGGCAAGCAGAAAGTTATGGATACCGGTGGCCGGATCGACCGCTTCCAGAAGCGTTTCGGCGGCCGTATCGGTGGCAAGAAAGACTGATCTATCGAGTCTTGCGGAAAAAGCGTCCCCCGGGACGCTTTTTTTGTGGGCGAGTGTCTGCGATTGCGAAAATTTTTACACTCTATACGCAATTAGCCCTATTGACTGTTCAGTATTTGTGCAGTCAGCCCTTGTCTGATTCATACCTTCACGCCATAATGTCGCGCTCTGTCGGGACAGGTCCCGGCGGATTTATTACCTCTTAAACGTGACAAACGGAACAGTGGCAATGTCTCAAGATCTGAAAGAAGCAGCCCTTGAATATCACGCCAAGCCGCGGCCTGGTAAGCTGAGTGTTGAAATCACCAAGCCGACCCAGACCTCCCGCGACCTTTCCCTGGCGTACAGCCCCGGGGTTGCCGAGCCGGTCCGCGAGATCGCGAAGGACCCCGAGAACGCATACAAATATACCGCCAAGGGTAACCTGGTGGCCGTGATCTCCGACGGCTCCGCCATTCTTGGTCTGGGTAACCTGGGGCCCCTGGCGAGCAAGCCGGTAATGGAAGGCAAAGGCGTACTGTTCAAGCGCTTTGCCGGTATTGACGTCTTCGATATTGAGGTCAATTCCGAAAGCCCGCAGGCGTTTATTGAAACGGTAGAGCGTATCGCTGATACGTTTGGCGGTATCAACCTGGAAGACATCAAGGCGCCGGAGTGCTTTGAGATTGAGCGTGCGCTGATCGAAAAGTGCAACGTGCCTATCTTCCACGATGATCAGCACGGTACTGCCATTGTAACGGCAGCCGGTATGATCAACGCTCTGGAGCTCCAGGGTAAGAAAATCGAAGAAGCAAAGGTTGTGTGCCTCGGTGCTGGCGCAGCCGCTATTGCCTGCATGAAGCTGCTGATCAGTTGCGGCATTCGCTCTGAAAACATCTTCATGCTCGACCGTAAGGGTGTGATCCACTCTGGTCGTGATGACCTGAATCAGTATAAGGCGATGTTCGCCAACGACACCGACAAGCGTACCCTCGACGACGCAATGGACGGTGCGGATGTCTTCCTGGGGCTGTCTGGTCCGGATCTTTTGACCGCCGAGCAACTGAAGCTGATGGCTCCGAACCCGATTGTCTTCGCCTGCTCCAACCCGGATCCGGAAATCAGCCCGGAAGTGGCCCTGGCAACCCGCGATGACCTGATCATGGCGACGGGTCGTTCCGATTACCCGAACCAGGTGAACAATGTTCTGGGCTTCCCGTTCATTTTCCGTGGTGCGCTGGACGTTCGTGCGACCGCCATTAATGAGGAAATGAAAGTTGCTGCGGTCCACGCGATCCGCGAACTGGCCAAGGAGCCGGTGCCCCGCGAAATCTGTGAGGCCTATGGCGTTGAGGCGTTTGAGTTTGGCAGGGAGTACATCATTCCCAAGCCGATGGATGTGCGTCTGTTGAACGTGGTTCCGGCAGCTGTTGCCCGTGCTGCGGTTGATTCCGGCGTAGCCCGCAATCCTTACCCGGCCCATTACCCGTTGACCTCCATGGACGACATTATCTGAGTTGTCCACAGGGTCTGAGCACATAAAAAAACCGGCGGTGATCCCGCCGGTTTTTTTATGTGCTCAGACCGTATCAGAAGATCTGCCGGGACAGGTCGTCGTCGCCGTTGTCACCGCCGGACGCTTCTTCCTTCGGGTCCAGTGGTGGGGGCGCGTCCTCTTCCCGGAAGACTTCGAACACGCCATCCTGTCCAGGGCGGGCACGTTTTCCGGTTTCCGGATCGATCCGAACATTGACGATACCGTTGGGGCGGGGCATCAGCGAAGCCGGGGTGCCTTCCAGCGCGACTTTCATATAGTCCATCCACACCGGCAGCGCGGTGCTGGCGCCGAACTCACGGCGACCCAGTGGTGCCGGCTGGTCGAAGCCAACCCATACGGTGGTGGCAAGGTCGTGATTGTAGCCGGCAAACCAGGTGTCTCTCTGTTCGTTCGTCGTTCCGGTCTTGCCTGCCAGGTCCGAGCGTCCAAGGGCCAGCGCCCGACGCCCGGTGCCCAGTTTGATAACGTCGCGCATCATGGAGTGAAGAATGAATACCGACCGTTCATCCGCAAGCCGGCGGGAAATCCGGATCGGGTTGGCCGCGTCATCCTCTCGAATATCACTGTGTGCCTGTTGTTCCTTTTCGTCACAGTTCCTGTCGCACAGAACAACATCTGGAGCCTTGTAGATCTCCTTGTTGTTAACGTCGGTGATGCTGTCAATCAGATATGGCTGAACGTCGTACCCACCGTTCGAAATCACCGCAAACCCTCTTGCCAGCTCCATGGGAGTCAGCAATCCGCTGCCAAGGGACAGTGACAGATCCTTTTGCATGTCATCCGTCGGAATCTTCAGTTGCTCAAGATAATCCAGGGTTGTCTGGATGCCGAGGTCCCGCAGCAGTCTGATCGAGACCAGGTTTCTTGACAGGTAGAGTGCCTTGCGCAGTCGGGTGGGGCCGTAGAATTGTCCGGAGGAGTTCTGTGGCCGCCATGACGTTTCCAGTTCCTCGTCGTCGAACACGATCGGCGCGTCGTTATAGATGGTGGCTGGTGTCATGCCGCTTTCCAGTGCCGCGAGATAGAGGAAGGGCTTGAACGTGGAACCAGGTTGGCGCTTGGCTTGGGTTGCCCGGTTGTATTTGCTCTGATTGAAGCTGTAGCCGCCTGCCAACGCTTCCACTGCCCCGGTTTTCGAGTCGAGGGAGATGAGGGCGCCTTCCACGCGTGGAACCTGAGCCAGGCCCACGTTGCGGATATTGATGGTGCCGACGGCCTGTGATTCGGCGCTCTCACCCTGTTCTGATGTGTCCATGGTGTCCAGTGCGGGTTGAGCTACCGGTTTGACATAGACGACATCGCCTGCAGCAACGACATCCGAGGGCTTTTCGGGCGTGGGTCCCATCAGGTTTTCTGTTTTGTAGCGCTTTGCCCAGGTCATGGTTTCGAAGTCCATAACGGTACTGCCAAGCGTGCGCGCGAACAGGTCGACTTCGCCGTCTTCATCCCTCACGCGTGTAACGATAGCGGGAATGAGTGCTCCCACGCGGGGATAGTTGGCGGCGAGGCGTTCGAGGTTTTCCGGTTCCAGTTCGTCGTTCGGGATCTGACCGATCGGGCCGCGGAATCCGTGCCTGCGATCATAGGCTTCCAGGCCATTGCGCAACGCCATGGTGGCTTGCTGCTGCTTGGTACTGTTGACAGTGAGCCTGACCTGATAGCCGTCTGTGTAGGCCTGGTCGCCAAATCGCCGGACGATCTCGGTCCGGGCCATTTCCGCGGCAAAATCGGCGTCAACTTCCGTGTCGGCCGCGTTATAACTTGCGGTCAGCGGGGCGGAAGCGGCCAGCTCGTAGGCGTCGGGAGTGATGTGCCCAAGGTCACGCATGCGCCCCAGGATCCAGTTGCGTCGGACTTTGGCGCGTTCCGGGTTGGCCAGTGGGTTGTAGGAGGAGGGAGCTTTGGGCAATCCCGCGAGCATGGCCATCTGCGCCAGGGATAGCTCGTCTATGGGCTTGTCGTAATAGACCTGGGCGGCAGCGGCGATGCCGTAGGCGCGGTTACCCAGGTAAATCTTGTTGAGATAGAGCTCCAGGATTCGTTCCTTGCTGAGTTCACGCTCTATTTGAACTGCCAGGAGTATCTCGTTGAACTTCCGTATAAAGGTCCGGTCGCGTGACAAAAAGTAATTTTTTGCAACCTGCATCGTGATGGTACTGCCGCCGGACTGGATTTCTCCGGTAGAGACGAGTTCTATGGCAGCCCGCATCAGGCCTTTAAAGTCGACCCCAAAGTGCTCATAGAAACGGGCATCTTCGGCGGCCAGGAAGGCATGTAACTGAATTGTAGGGATCTGTTCGATTGTGACCGGTGCCCTTCTCTTTTCACCGAATTCTGCTATTAATCTGTTGTCCGCGCTGTAGACCCGCAGCGGTGTCTGCAACTTGATATCAAGAAGCTGATCCACGGGCGGAAGTCCGGGGCGGAGATAAAGATAGAAGCCGGACGTCACGATCATCGCGAGACTTAATCCGGTGATAAAAAACCAGGCAAACAGGCGGGATGTGCGCAGCAAATGAGACATTTTTTTCTGACAACTGTTGGATATAGGTCTATCATCTGAGAAATTGCTTTAGGAAAGATTATTCGCTTCACCGTTGCAATGTCACTCAAACAAAGAAGAATTCGCATTGTAGACGGAAAACGGAAGAAATTCTCTTAAATAAAAAACACATAAGTTACGTAACCCGGTGCATGTAACCAGGTATAGGGTGAGCGCGTGTTCGGATTGTTTGGAAAAAAATCCAGTGCCGTCTTGGGCGTAGACATCAGCTCCAGTTCTGTAAAGCTGTTGGAACTCTCAAAGACCGGAGACCGTTACAAGGTCGAAAGTTACGCAGTGGAGCCCCTGCCGGCTAACGCTGTTGTTGAAAAAAACATTACCGATGTCGAGGCGGTTGGGGAAGTACTCAAACGTGTCGCATCGAAGTCACGGACGAGTCTCAAGCAGGTTGCGGTCGCGGTTTCCGGCTCCGCCGTCATCACCAAATTGATCCAGATGGACGGTGGTCTGAACGAATTCGAAATGGAAGATCAGATCGCTCTGGAAGCGGACCAGTACATTCCCTATCCGTTGGATGAAGTGGCCATTGACTTTGAAGTGCAGGGGCCATCCGAGACCAATCCTGACCAGGTTGATGTGTTGCTGGCTGCCTGCCGCAAGGAAAACGTCGATATTCGCGAAGACGCTCTTGAGATTGCCTCACTGACCACCCGGATTGTGGATGTGGAGGCCTACGCTCTGGAGCGCGCCTACGACCTGATTGAATCCCAGCTCGAGTCACAGGGTGAGGAACTGGTGGTCGCAATTGTCGATATCGGCGCTACCATGACCACACTTTCAGTGCTGGCGGACGGACAGACGGTTTACACTCGCGAACAGATCTTCGGCGGCAAGCAGCTCACGGAGGAGATTCAGCGTCGCTACGGATTGTCTCTGGAGGAAGCGGGCCTGGCGAAAAAGCAGGGTGGCCTCCCCGACGATTATGACTCGGAAGTGTTGACGCCGTTCCGCGAAGCGGTAGTTCAGCAGGTTGCCCGCGCCCTTCAGTTCTTCTTTGGCGCCAGCCAGTACAACGCTGTGGACTATGTCGTACTTGCCGGCGGCACGGCGTCGATTCAGGGGCTGACGGAAATGGTGGAAGAAAAGACAGGCACCCAGACAATCGTGGCCAATCCATTTGCGGATATGGCGGTCGGATCCAGGGTGAATGCATCCGCGCTCAGTAACGACGCCCCATCGCTCATGATTGCGTGTGGCCTGGCAATGAGGAGCTTTGACTGATGGCAAAGATTAACCTCAGGCCCTGGCGCGAAGAGCTGCGCGCCGAGAAACAGAAGCAGTTTGTGGTGATGATTGTCGGCACAGCCATTATCGCTGCCGGCCTTACTTTCCTGTGGAAGTCGGATATGGATAGCCGGATTGCCTACCAACAGTCACGGAACGCCTACATTGAGACGGCGGCCAAAGAACTGGACGAGCAGATCGAAGAGATCGAGGATCTCAAGCGCAAACGGGACGAACTGCTGTCCCGGATGCAGGTCATCCAGGACCTTCAGGGCAAGCGCCCCGTTATCGTACGGGTTTTTGATGAGTTGGTCAGGACACTGCCGGATGGCCTGTTCTACACCGACCTGACGAAGACCGGGGAGCGGGTTGATATCGTTGGCATGGCCGAATCCAACAGCCGGATTTCAGCCCTGCTGCGTCGCTTCGAGGAATCCGAATGGTTCAGCGATCCCAATCTGTCGAACGTAGCCGCCGCGGATAGCCGCAGAGCCGGTTACAGTGAGTTCAATCTGTCTGTGCAGCAGCAGACCCCAGAGCCCGAAGGGGAGGAGAAGTAATGAGCCTCGCGGACTCCATGAAAAGCCTTAACGAATTCGATATAAACGACCTGGATGTCAACAACGCGGGTATCTGGCCGGCGCCTATAAAAGCCATCGTAGTGCTGATCATCTTCGCTCTGATTCTCGGTGGAGGATATTGGTTCTTTATCAAGGATCAGTATACCCAGCTTGACCGGGTCGAGCGTACTGAGCAGGAGCTTCGGGAGAGCTACGAAAGCAAGGCCTACCAGGTGGCCAACCTTGAAGTGTTCAAGGCGCAGATGCAGGAGATGGAAGAAACCTTTGGTGCTCTGGTGAGGCAACTGCCCAGTGAAACCGAAGTGCCGGGGTTGCTTGAAGACATCACCAATACAGCGCTTGGCAATGGCCTGGCCCTGCAAGAGGTGGCACTGCAGCCCGAGCAGCGTCGCGACTTCTATTCGGAGCTGCCTATCAATATCCGGGTTTCCGGTTCCTACCACGAGCTGGCGTCGTTCGTTAGCAGTGTGGCGAGTCTTCCGCGGATCGTGACGCTCCATGATTTAACCATTACACCAACTGGCGGAGACGGGGAACGGCTTGATATGCAGGTTGTTGCCCGAACCTACCGCTACCGGGCTGGAGAGTGAGCATGGCAAGACAGCATGCAGGAAAGGCCTGGCTGGGCGTGTGTCTGGTATCACTGCTGGCGGGCTGTTCCCAGGGCAATGGCTATTCCGATCTTGACAAGTTTATGGCTGAAACCAGGGCCAAGCCCAGAGGGCATGTCGAGCCCCTGCCGGAATTTAAGGCATACGAAGCATTCAGCTATTCGTCTGCGGATCGACGCGCACCGTTTGAACCACCCATTGATGTCCAGTTGACCATGGTGGATGAAGAGCCGGTGAGTGATGTGGAGCCGGATCTGGATCGTCCCCGGGAGGTTCTGGAGAATTTTGACCTTAAGGATCTCAACATGGTTGGCACCCTGACGGACACCTCAGGGGGTCTGTTCGCGCTGATCCGAGATAATTCGGGTGGTGTTCACCGTGTGCGCTCGGGCAACTACATGGGCCAGAACTACGGCCGGATCATCGGTATCAGTGAAGCCCGGGTGGAACTCATCGAAATCGTTCCCAATGGCCGGGGTGGATGGGTTGAGCGTCCGCGCTCCCTGTCCCTGGATGAAGGCTGAGGGGCGGTGTTATGAATACAGAAAGAAACATGCATGAACAAAAAAGTTTGGGGTCGAGGCTAGCGATGTTCAGAAAACTCAATGTATACGTCAGCGTGATTGCTCTTGGGTTGTTGTCTGGCCTGGCCAATGCGGTCACGCTGGAAGACGTGTCGTTTTCCTCGTTACCCGGTGACAAGCTGGAAGTGACGTTGCAGTTCGACGGTCAGCCACCTGAGCCGACCGGGTATACCATTGAGCGTCCGGCCAGGATTGCGGTCGACCTGCGGGATACCCAGAGCGGACTTGACACCCGTAGTGTTCCCTTGGGGTCTGGTAATGCTCAGAGTATGACCGTGGTGGAAACCAAGGATCGTACCCGCCTCATTTTCAATCTGGTGGAGCTGGCGCCCTACGACACGGTCCGTGACGGTAATTCACTGGTCATGACAATCGGGAGTGAGGGCAGTGGACAGGCTGTCACACAGAACAGTTCGACCTCGGTAACGTCCACGTCATCGCGCTCAGCGGGTCAGGATGCCTTGACTGGCATTGATTTCCGTCGCGGTAAGGATGGTGAGGGGCGTGTCATTGTCGATCTGGCTCGTTCAAGCATACCGGTTGATCTTTCCGAGTTGGGCGGCAAGATTCGTCTGACCATGGAAGGCGCTTCCGTCCCGGAAAGTCTGCGTCGCCGCCTGGATGTGACTGATTTCGCGACGCCTGTGACCCGGATCGATACGTTCGTCGAGGACGGAAATGCGGTTGTGGAAATCCGTCCGGAAGGCAATTACGACTACATTGCGTACCAGTCCGGCTCACAGTTTACGGTGAGTGTGGAGAAGCTTACTGAGCAGGAAGCGGAAGAGCGTCGCGAAGAGCGTTTCCCATACACCGGCGACAAGCTGTCGTTGAACTTTCAGGATATTGAAGTGCGCTCGGTTCTGCAGCTGATTGCTGACTTCACCGGTCTTAACCTGGTAGCGAGCGATACGGTGAGTGGCAGCATCACCCTTCGTCTGCAGAACGTGCCCTGGGACCAGGCGCTTGACCTGATTCTCAAAACCAAGGGCCTGGACAAGCGACAAATCGGAAACGTCCTGCTGGTAGCGCCGGCTGATGAGATCGCCGCGAGAGAGCGGCTGGAGCTGGAGACCAGCAAGCAGATTGCCGAACTGGCACCGGTGCGACTGGATATCGTTCAGGTGAACTACGCCAAGGCGGCAGATATCGTGGCACTGATTCAGGCGGATGAGGAGCTTATCTCATCCCGCGGATTTGTCTCTTCGGACGCGCGAACCAACACCATCAGCGTTCGTGAAACCAGTGAAAAGCTGGAAGAGATTCGCCGACTGGTCACCACGTGGGATGTGCCGGTTCGTCAGGTGTCCATTGAGGCTCGCATTGTCAGGGCCCAGACCAACGTGGCGGAGAACCTCGGTATCCGCTGGGGTGGAGCGGCTTACGATGTCAATGGAAATGACGTTATCTCAATTGGGGGCTCTCAATCTGCAGTTGAGGAAGCGCGACAGGCCGCAGCTGGAAACAACGATACCATCACGTTCCCGGGCGCTCTGGCTGTGGATCTTGGTGTTTCGGGTGAAGGTGCCTCTTCATTCGCAATTGGCTGGGGCAGCGATGACTTCCTGGTGGATCTTGAGTTGTCGGCCCTGGAAACCGACGGTCAGGCGGAAGTTGTTTCCCAGCCAAGGGTTGTGACAGCGGATCGCCAGACTGCGAAAATCAAGTCCGGTGAAGAGATTCCGTATCAGGAGGCCTCCTCCAGCGGCGCAACCTCGGTGTCGTTCAAGGAAGCCGCGTTGTCCCTGGAAGTGACCCCACAGATCACCCCTGACGACAAGATCATCATGGATCTGGTGGTAAATCAGGATTCCCGTGGCGAGGTGACGGCAGGTATTCCCGCCATTAATACCAACGAGGTGACAACCCAGGTATTGGTAGGCAACGGAGAAACGGTGGTTCTGGGCGGTATCTTCCAGTCCGAAGTGTCGACGCAGACAACCAAGACCCCGTTCCTGGGCGACATTCCTTACCTGGGCCGGTTGTTCAAGCGGACGGAGCAGATTGATGAGCGCAGCGAACTGCTGATTTTCATCACGCCGAAAATCATCAAGAGCGACCTGATCCAGTAAGCCGAACGGCAGGAAAAGCCGCCGCCCAACGCCGGCGGCTTTTTTTGTCTGCCGTTCCGGTAAATTTATTGATTAAGCCGCCCTGTGCTATTCTCACCCGCCGGAAGTTTGATGAGTTCACGTTATGTCATTGCCGAAACGAATAGTCCTGGTAGGCCCGATGGGCGCGGGTAAAAGTACGATAGGCCGCATGCTCGCCAGAGAGCTGGGCTATCGTTTTCTGGATTCCGACCGGATTATTGAAGAGCGTTGCGGTGCCAACATACCCTGGATTTTCGACGTGGAGGGTGAAGATGGCTTCCGGCAGCGCGAGACAGCCATGTTGGCGGAGCTTTCCTGTGAACCGGGAACGGTCCTTGCAACCGGCGGTGGCGCGGTGATGAGAACAGAGAATCACGACCTGCTCAAGCGAGACGCGACAGTGATTTATCTGAAAACGTCGATCGATCAGCAGGTTGAGCGAACCAGCCGTGATCGCAACCGGCCACTTCTGCAGAATGACGACCCCGAGGCGGTCTTGCGTCAATTGTTTGCTATACGTGATCCAATCTATACAAAGCTGGCGGATGTCGTTATGCATACGGACCGGAAGAGCCCGCGTCTCGTTGTTCGCCAACTGGTGAATCGGGTAAACCCGAAAACACCGAGACATAAGCGCCAGGTAAGAAAGGAAGGTCGAAATCATGCTTAGGGAGACCAGGGAGCTCGTTGTAGATCTGGGTGATCGCTCCTATCCAATTATTATCGGGGGCGGTCTTTTGGGGCATCGTGACCTGAGCCGATATGCAGCCGGAAGTCAGGTGATGATTGTCACCAACGAGACCGTGGCGCCGCTCTATCTTGAGAAAGCCAAAGGGTGCTTTCCCGGTAAACGTATCGATACTGTCGTTTTGCCAGATGGAGAAAAACACAAGGATTGGCAGACGCTGAACCTGATATTCGACGCCCTGCTGGAGCGGCGCCATACACGCAAAACCACCCTGGTGGCGCTCGGAGGTGGGGTCGTGGGCGACATGACCGGATTTGCTGCCGCCTGTTACCAGCGGGGCGTGCCATTCATTCAGATTCCCACCACCTTGCTATCACAGGTGGATTCGTCGGTAGGTGGAAAGACCGGGATCAATCACCCGCTTGGCAAGAACATGGTTGGTGCTTTTCATCAGCCTGAAGTGGTGCTGATTGACACAGACTCGCTGGCCTCCCTGCCGCCGCGGGAAATCTCCGCGGGTCTTGCTGAGGTCATCAAATACGGTTTGATTGCGGACACTGGGTTCCTGGACTGGTTGAATCGTCAGGTTGAGGGCCTGAAAGCCTTGCAGACTGAACCCCTGGTCGAAGCCATCTATCGCTCCTGTGCCTGTAAGGCGCGAATTGTCGCCCAGGATGAGCGTGAAGGCGGTTTGCGGGCCATTCTCAATCTTGGTCACACGTTTGGGCACGCGATTGAAACATTTGCCGGCTATGGTAACTGGTTGCATGGAGAGGCGGTGGGCACGGGCATGATCATGGCGGCCGATCTCTCCTGCCGGTTGGGTATGATATCCGCGTCGGACTATCAGCGGGTACGTGATCTGGTAATTGGCGCGGGATTGCCGGCGTTGCCGCCGGAAACCATGACGCCCGGGCATTTCATGGACCTGATGTCGGTCGACAAGAAAAACGTCGATGGCAACTTGCGACTGGTTCTGCTCCGATCCCTGGGCGAAGCATTTGTAACTGCGGATACGGCGCCGGAACTTCTCCGGGCAACGCTCAATGAGTTCTGCGGCGCGTCCGGCTGAGCCCCGCAGGCTGGTGTGATTTCTGGAATTCACGTAGCAGGGAATGAGAGTGAACGATACGGGGCTGAACAGTCTGGATGGGGGCGGTCTTTTTCCGAGGCTGCAACAGCGGTATGGGTTGCGGGCAAATCCGCTGGAGATGGAAACGCCTTTTTTCCCCGATGCCATGCGTCACCATGCCCTGGAAACCTTGCGCCATCTGAGTGGTTTTGGAGACCTGGCGCTGTTGCTTACCGGAGCGTCCGGGGCGGGCAAGTCCCGGATTCTCGCAGAGTTGGTGCGCAGTGAATCCGCGAGGCTTGATTTTCATCGTTTACCGGCTGCGGCACTGACCACGAGTCAGGCGCTTGCCCGCTGCCTGCTTTCCATCGCCCATAAGAGCCTGGGTGAGCCTGGGGAGGCCCGGGAGGCTGTATACGGTTTCTTCCGCTGGAGCGAAGCGCGTGCCCGCAAAGGCCAGCGTATGGTGCTGCTCATAGACGATGCTGAGCGGGTGCCGCCGGAGCTGTTGAGGGTGATTCTCGGTGCCTTTCTGGCGGCGGACCGCAGTGCGGCCGCTGTGCCGGTGTTCAGTGGCGGCAAGGATCTGATTGAGCTCCTGGGTTTGGATGAAGCGTCGTCGGGCGTTCATCAGATCCACCTGAGACCACTGACTCGGGAAGAAGTGCGCGGTTATCTCGAGCCACGTGTTCATCGCGCCGGAGGTGAGGTCAGTGAAATGCTTTCCCCGGCGCGGGTGCGACAGATTCACGAGTCCAGTCAGGGCAGTTTTGGTGGAATACAACGGGTAACACCGGGCGTCTGGCTAGATATGGTGTCCGCGGGAGCGCGGCGGTCGCGTCCAGGATCGCAGTCACTGAAAGGGTTGCGCTGGCCAGCGCTGGCGTTGGTTCTGCTGGCAGTGTCGTGGTGGATTGTCTCGAATCAGTATGAGGATGCCCTGAAAGACGATGTCAGCGTCGTCACGCCTGAGAGGGTCAGGAAGAGTATAACCATCGGGCCGGAAAATCCCGAGGTAGAGCCTGTGGGTGCACCGGAGGGTTCCGCCGAATTACAGCAGGATATCGCCGCCGTGCTGGTCAATCCTGAGCCGGAAGACGAGGCTGCTCCAGAGCCAGAGCCAGAGCCAGAGCCAGAGCCAGAGCCAGAGCCAGAGCCAGAGCCAGAGCCAGAGCCCGAGCCAGAGCCAGAGCCAGAGCCAGAGCCAGAGCCAGAGCCAGAGCCAGAGCCAGAGCCAGAGCCAGAGCCAGAGCCAGAGCCAGAGCCAGAGCCAGAGCCAGTGGTGACTCCTGACTTCCGTCCGGCGCTGCCGGAAAGGTATGTCAGGATTACCGAAGTGCGGGCCATGCAGGGCTTTACGGCCCAGTTTGTTGCCGGATTCCGCGAGCAAACAGCCACCCGTTTTCTCGAGCGCCACAGCCAGGTGCCTGGCTTGCGTTATACCCGCTCCACTCGTCAGGATCAGGACTGGTTCGTGGTATTCTATGGTGAGTTCGAGGATGCCGCCGCGGCCCGTGAAGCTGTGGCGGAGTTGCCAGGAGATCTAAGGGCCATCGGTCCGTGGATTCGCCCTCTTGGCGGATTCTGAAGCGCCGGAAGACGGTTTGGCCGGAATGGGCCATGTTCTTTTAAAGTCTTTAAAATCAGTGGGGTTACGAGGTCTTATTGATTTCGTTGCCCCTAAAATAAGCAGTCTCCGGATTGAGTACGTATTTCTACGTGTGTAGAATGTCCAGCCCCCATTTTCAGTGTCAAAGGGTGACTTTAACGGTATTTGTTCACAACTCTTTGATTGAAAAGCATTTCTATGTGAGAGAACGCTTATGATGACAGGTTTGTATCATCCCGAGGAATTCAGGGACAACTGTGGTTTCGGACTTATTGCCCATATGAAGGGCGAGGTCAGCCACAAGTTGTTGCAAACTGCCATCGAGTCGCTGACCTGCATGACCCACCGCGGTGGTATTGCTGCAGACGGAAAGACCGGTGATGGTTGTGGGCTGTTGATCCAGAGTCCCGATGCCTTCCTGCGTAAGGCGGCTAAAACGGCCTTTGGCAAAGACCCCGGTGAGCTGTTCGCCGTTGGTCAGGTGTTCCTGAACCAGGACGAGGCCAAGGCGCAAGCCGGGCGTGCGGCAATCGAAGCGCGGCTCACCGAGCAGGGCCTGGACATCCTGGGCTGGCGCGAAGTGCCCACAGACGACAGTTGTCTCGGCCCGATGGCGCTGGACTGCCTGCCCCGTATCGAGCAGGTCTTCGTGGGACCAGCCGACAAGGCAGAGAAAGAATTTGCGATCAGCCTGTTTATTGGCCGTCGCTACGCTGAACGGGATATGGCGGACGACTCGGAGTTTTATATCTGCAGCCTGTCCCATCGCACGCTGGCCTACAAAGGCCTGATGATGCCTGCAGATCTGGCAAACTTTTACAAGGACCTGGGCGATCCGGATCTGCAGACCGCGATCTGTGTGTTCCACCAGCGTTTCTCCACCAATACCATGCCCCGCTGGCCGTTGGCCCAGCCGTTCCGTTTCCTTGCCCATAACGGCGAGATCAACACCATCGACGGCAACCGGAACTGGGCGATTGCGCGTGCCGCGAAATTCAGCTCCCCGGATCTGCCGGACCTGCAGACACTCCAGCCGCTGGTGAACCTGACCGGCTCCGACTCCTCGAGCATGGATAACATGCTGGAAGTCCTGTTGGCTGGCGGTGTGGACCTGTTCCGTGCGGTGCGAATGATGATCCCGCCCGCCTGGCAGAATGTGGATACCATGGATTCCAAACTGCGGGCGTTCTACGAATACAATTCCATGCATATGGAGCCCTGGGACGGTCCTGCAGGCCTGGTGTTCTCGGACGGTCGCTACGCCGTGTGTATGCTTGACCGAAATGGCCTGCGTCCGGCTCGCTGGGTTGTGACCAAAGACGACTTTATTACCCTGGCGTCAGAGATCGGCACCTATGGCTACGAGCCTGATGATGTGGTCGCCAAAGGGCGCGTCGGCCCTGGTCAGATGCTGGCTGTCGACACCCAGACCGGCGAAGTGCTTCACACTCCGGATATTGACGAGCGGTTGAAGAACGCGCATCCCTACAAGACCTGGCTGCGTGAAAATGCCCTGCGGGTGGAAACCACCCTGAACCAGGACACGCCCGAGTTCCGCCTGATGGATGCCGATGAGCTGTTGGTTCATCAGAAAATGTTCATGGTGTCGTTCGAAGAGCGTGATCAGGTCCTTCGTCCGCTGGCGGAAAACGCCCAGGAAGCGGTGGGTTCGATGGGCGACGATACCCCCATGGCCGTTCTGTCCAGTAGGGTGCGTCATGTGGGTGATTACTTCCGCCAGAAGTTTGCCCAGGTGACCAACCCGGCGATCGACCCGCTGCGTGAAGCCATCGTGATGTCGCTGGAGACCTGTCTCGGCTCTGAGCGGAACGTGTTTGAGGAAACTCCGGAGCACGCGGACCGGATTATCCTCACCACGCCGGTCCTGTCGCCTGCCAAGTTCCTGAAGATCTCCAACAACGATCGTCCGGGCTTTGAAGTGGCGCGCATCCATCTTGGCTACAGCCCCCAGCAGGGGCTTGAACAGGCCATCCGTCAGGTCTGTGACGAGGCAGAACAGGCAACCCGTGACGGGAAAGTCCTGCTGATCCTGTCCGATAAGGATCTGCGGGAAGGGGAGCTGCCGGTAAATGCGCTGATGGCTACCGGCGCAGTTCACCATCACCTCGTCGCCAGGGGCCTGCGCTGTGATGCCAACATCATTGTGGAAACGGGCTGGGCACGGGATCCTCACCAGTTCGCGGTCCTGTTCGGCTTCGGCGCCACTGCCGTCTATCCGTACCTCGCCTACCAGGTGCTGAACGATCTGATCCGCACCGGTGAAGTGCTGATGGACCCGATTGAGGCCAAGAATAATTACCGCAAGGGGATCAACAAAGGTCTTCTGAAGATCCTGTCGAAGATGGGTATCTCCACGATCACTTCCTACCGGGGCGCTCAGCTGTTTGAGGCCATTGGTCTGGCGGACGACGTTGTGGACCTGTGTTTCAAGGGCGTCCCCAGTCGCATCCAGGGGGCAAGCTTCTTCGATTTCCAGCAGGATCAGGAACAGCTGGCCGCAGTAGCCTGGAAGCCGCGCAAGCCCATTTCCCAGGGTGGTCTGCTCAAGTACGTCCATGGCCAGGAGTATCATGCCTTCAACCCTGATGTTGTCGGCAAGCTGCAGGAGGCCGTCATCAGCGGCGAATACGGTCACTACAAGGAGTACGCCGGGCTGGTCAATGAACGCCCTGTCGCTACCCTGCGGGACCTGTTGGGCCTTCGCAAGGACATCCAGACCATTGATCTGGCCGAAGTGGAGCCGGTTGAGAACATCTTCCCACGCTTCGACTCGGCGGCGATGTCCCTGGGTGCCCTTTCGCCAGAGGCCCATGAGGCACTAGCGGTGGCCATGAATACGCTCGGCGGACGCTCCAACTCAGGTGAGGGCGGTGAAGACCCCGTGCGTTATGGCACTATCAAACGCTCCAAGATCAAACAGGTGGCGTCCGGTCGCTTCGGGGTTACCGCCGAGTATCTTCGCAGTGCCGATGTCATGCAGATCAAGGTGGCGCAGGGCGCCAAGCCCGGCGAGGGCGGCCAGTTGCCCGGTGGCAAGGTCAACGACCTGATCGCCAGATTGCGCTATTCCGTGCCCGGCGTGACGCTTATTTCACCGCCGCCACATCACGACATCTATTCCATCGAGGATCTGGCGCAGCTGATTTTCGACCTCAAGCAGGTCAACCCCGAGGCTCTGGTTTCGGTAAAGCTTGTGTCAGAGCCTGGTGTTGGCACCATCGCCGCGGGCGTGGCAAAAGCCTATGCCGATCTGATCACGGTGTCCGGTTATGACGGCGGTACCGCTGCCAGTCCGTTGACCTCTATCCGCTACGCGGGCTCGCCATGGGAGCTTGGGCTCACTGAAACCCAGCAGGCGCTGCGGGCCAACGATCTGCGGGGCAAGATCCGCCTGCAGACCGACGGCGGCATCAAAACCGGGCTGGACGTGGTGAAAGCGGCCATCCTTGGTGCCGAGAGTTTCGGCTTCGGTACCACGCCGATGGTGGCGCTGGGCTGTAAATACCTGCGCATTTGTCACTTGAACAACTGCGCCACCGGTGTGGCCACCCAGAACGACCACCTCCGTGAAGAGCACTTCAAGGGCACGGTGGAAATGGCCATGAACTTCTTCCGTTTCGTGGCGGAAGAGACCCGGGAATGGATGGCGAAGCTGGGTGTTCGCAGTCTGGAAGAGCTGGTTGGGCGTGTCGACCTGCTGGAGCGTCTGCCTGGCGATACCGAGCGTCAGAAAAAGCTGGATCTCAGCCGCCTGCTGGCGAACGACCACATTCCGGCGGACAAGCCGCAAATCTGTCAGGTTGAACGTAACCAGCCCTTCGACGAAGGGGCATTGGCCGAACGCATGGTAAAGGACATCGCTGGCGCACTGGATGAGAAATCTGGCGGAGCCTGGTCCTACCGGGTGACCAACTGTGACCGTTCCATCGGTGCCCGTCTGTCCGGCGAAATCGCAGCACGGCATGGCAACCAGGGCATGGTCGATGCGCCGGTTACACTCGACCTGACCGGCACCGCTGGCCAGAGCTTCGGTGTCTGGAACGTGGGTGGTCTGAACCTGATTCTTGAGGGTGATGCCAACGATTACGTGGGCAAAGGCATGACCGGAGGCAAGCTGGTCGTCAAGCCGCCCCGTGGCAGTAACTTCAAGACCAACGAAACCTCCATTGTGGGCAACACCTGTCTGTACGGTGCAACCGGAGGCAAGCTGTTTGCAGCGGGCACGGCAGGCGAGCGTTTCGCTGTACGTAACTCTGGCGCGCACGCCGTTGTTGAAGGCGCCGGTGACCATTGCTGTGAGTATATGACCGGCGGCCTGATTACCGTGCTGGGATCCACCGGCTACAATTTCGGTGCCGGTATGACCGGTGGCTTTGCCTATGTGCTGGACATGGACAACACCTTTGTGGACAAGTACAACCACGAACTGGTGGAGATCCAGCGTATCTCCCGGGAGGACATGGAATCCTACCGCAACCACCTGCGTGGTGTGATCCGTGAGCACATTTCGGAGACCGGGAGTCCCTGGGCAGAGCACATTCTTGAAGATTTCGACGATTACATCGGCCGGTTCTGGCTGGTGAAACCCAAGGCGGCCAACCTGCGCAGCCTGCTGGCAAGCACCCGTGCGCGCCCGGAATAAGCGCCGGACAGAATAAGGGTAGGGGTACGCTGCGAGTGCGTGCCCCGTCGAAATCGAGTTGATGAGAGCAACATGATGAAAGAACGACTGAGTAACGACTTCCAGTTTGTTGAAGTTGGGCGCGTGGATCCCAAGAAAGTACCCGCAAAAAAGCGCAAGAAGGAATTCGGAGAGATCTATCATCCGTTTACCCAGGATCAGGCTGCGCCACAGGCACATCGCTGCCTGGAATGCGGTAACCCATACTGTGAATGGAAATGTCCGGTTCACAACTACATCCCGAACTGGCTGAAGCTGGTATCGGAAGGCAACATCATGAGAGCGGTGGAGTTGTGTCACCAGACCAACTCCCTGCCGGAAGTGTGTGGCCGGGTGTGCCCGCAGGATCGCCTGTGTGAAGGCGCCTGTACCCTGAACGATGGGTACGGAGCGGTCACCATCGGCTCGGTCGAGAAATACATCACCGATACCGCCTTCGCGCTGGGCTGGAAGCCGGATATGTCGGCGGTCAAGTGGACCGACCGGAAAGTGGCTGTAATCGGTGCCGGCCCCGCAGGTCTGGGCTGTGCGGATATCCTGGTGCGCAACGGTGTGAAGCCGGTCGTGTTTGATATCTACCCGGAAATCGGCGGCCTGCTGACCTTCGGTATCCCCGAGTTCAAGCTGGAAAAGTCGGTGATGACCCGTCGACGCCAGGTGTTTGAAGAGATGGGCGTCGAATTCCGCCTGTCCACGGAAGTGGGCAAGGACGTGATGATGGAAGACATCCTCGGTGAATTTGATGCGGTATTCATGGGTATGGGCACCTACACCTACATGAAAGGCGGTTTCCCCGGAGAGGACCTGCCGGGCGTCTATGATGCGCTGCCGTTCCTGATCTCCAACGTCAACCGCCGGCTGGGGTATGAGCAGAACGCGAATGACTTCATCGACATGAAGGGTAAGCGGGTTGTTGTGCTTGGTGGGGGTGACACCGCCATGGACTGTAACCGTACCTCGATCCGTCAACAGGCTGAAAGCGTAACCTGTGCTTACCGTCGTGATGAAGCCAACATGCCGGGTTCACGGAAGGAAGTGGCCAACGCCAAGGAAGAAGGCGTCAAGTTCATGTTTAACCGACAGCCGATTGCCATTATTGGTGAGGACCGTGTGGAGGGCGTGAAAGTCATCCAGACCCGACTTGGCGATCCGGATGAAAACGGTCGCCGCCGTCCGGAAGTGGTGCCAGGCAGTGAGGAAGTGATTCCTGCCGATGCCGTGCTGGTTGCCTTCGGCTTCCGCCCGAGCCCGGCGGACTGGTTCGATGAACAGAAAGTCAGCACGGACGATTCCGGACGCGTCGCGGCGCCGGAAGAGGCGGAGTTCCCGTTCCAGACCAGCAACCCGAAGATTTTTGCGGGCGGTGACATGGTCCGCGGCTCGGATCTGGTCGTAACGGCTATCTGGGAAGGCCGGCAGGCCGCTGAAGGTATTCTGGATTACCTGGATATCTGAATACGGATCTGATTCCGATCAAAAGGGCGGCTTGCTAGGGGTAAGCCGCCCTTTTTTATTGCTGTAAACGGGGTATCATTGCCCCCTCACTTCGCAGACCGAGAGCAGACTGGAACTCCTATGACCGAGCTGAAAAATGACCGTTTCCTGCGTGCGCTGATGCGCCAGCCCGTTGACCGCACCCCGGTGTGGATGATGCGCCAGGCCGGCCGTTACCTGCCTGAATACCGCGCAACGCGCGCCCAGGCGGGAGACTTCCTCAGTCTCTGCAAGAACACCCCGCTGGCCTGCGAGGTCACCCTGCAGCCGCTTGAGCGATTCCCCCTCGACGCCGCAATACTGTTCTCGGATATCCTGACGATCCCCGATGCCCTGGGTCTGGGTCTGTATTTCGAAACTGGCGAAGGCCCGAAGTTCAAAAACACCATTCGCTCCGCGGCAGATGTTGACGCCTTGCCGGCCATCAAGGCCGAGGTGGATCTTGATTATGTGATGAACGCCGTCTCCACGATTCGTGGCGCGCTTAATGGCAGTGTGCCGTTGATCGGCTTCTCCGGCAGTCCCTGGACACTGGCGACTTACATGGTCGAAGGCAGCTCCTCCAAGGATTTCCGTGAAGCCAAGAAGCTGATGTATGGCCAGCCCGAAGTGATGCATCGTCTGTTGGACTACCTGGCGGATTGCGTGATCGACTACCTGAACGGCCAAATCCGTGCCGGTGCCCAGGCGGTGCAGATTTTCGATACCTGGGGCGGCGTGCTTAGCAGCTGGGCCTACGAAGCGTTCTCACTGCGTTACATGAAAAAGATCGTCGCTGGCCTGATTCGTGAACACGACGGTCGCCGCGTGCCGGTGATCCTGTTTACCAAAAATGGTGGCCAGTGGCTGGAGTCGATCGCGGATTCCGGCGCAGACGCCGTCGGACTGGACTGGACCACGGACATCGGTAACGCACGAGCGCGCATTGGTGACCGGGTTGCCCTCCAGGGCAACATGGACCCGGCGATGCTGTATGCGCCCCCGGCGAGGATTCGTGAAGAAGTGGCGGATATCCTGCGCCGTTATGGCTCCGGTACCGGTCACATTTTCAATCTGGGGCACGGGATTACGCCGGATGTGGATCCGGAGCATGCCAAGGCGTTCATCGAAGCTGTGGTAGAGCTGAGCCCTGAATATCACCGCTAGCGGCATTCCCCTGTCCGGTCTATAGTCGTAACAAATAAGATTCGTAAACAGGAGTGCCCATTGCCGACTCAGCCCCCGGAAAAGCGCCGGTTTCATCGCATACAATTCGATGCGCCCTGTGAGTTGCACTGTCAAGACGGTCTGTGGGCAACCGAAGTGCTGGATGTCTCCCTGAAAGGTGTGCTAGTTCGCCGCCCGGACGGCTGGCGCGCCCCGTTGAAGCAGCCGTGCGAAGTGGTCATCCATCTGGATGACCACAGGACCGGAATTGTCATGGCTGTGGAACTGCGGCATGTCGAGGCGCATAGGCTGGGGTTTAAGTGCCAGTACATCGATCTGGACAGTGCGTCGCATTTAAAGCGGTTGGTGGAGCTGAATCTTGGCGACCAGGCTTTGCTGGATCGGGAATTTGCGCATCTGATTGATTAAACCTCAGTCCGCCTCAGAGTTCTTCCAAGGCCGACAGCGCATCACTAAGCTTGGCGACGGGAATCACCTTCATCCCCTCGACGGGTTTACGCGGCACGTTGGCCTTGGGCACGAGGGCGCGGGTAAAGCCATGCTTGGAGGCTTCGTAGATCCGCTCCTGGCCACTGGGCACCGGGCGGATCTCGCCGGAGAGGCCGACCTCCCCGAATATCACCAGATCCTGGGGCAGGGCGCGATCACGGAAAGATGAGACCACGGCTGCCAGTAGCGCAAGATCCGCACTGGTCTCGTTGACTTTGACACCGCCGACCACATTCACAAATACATCCTGATCGGACACATGCAAGCCACCGTGGCGATGCAGTACCGCCAATAGCATGGCCAGTCGGTTCTGATCCAGTCCCACGGCAACGCGTCGGGGATACCCACCCTGGGCCATGTCCACCAGAGCCTGGATCTCCACCAGCATCGGCCGCGTGCCTTCCCAGACCACCATGACGACGCTGCCGGGAGCGGCGTCTTCGCCCCGGTTTAGGAAGATGGCGGATGGGTTCTTGACCTCCTTCAGGCCCTGCTCCAGCATCGCGAATACGCCCAGCTCGTTCACCGCGCCGAAACGGTTCTTGATGCCCCGCAGGGTGCGGTAACGACTGTCGTTCGAGCCTTCCAGAAGGATGGAGCAGTCGATCATGTGCTCCAGTACTTTCGGACCCGCCAGGCTGCCATCCTTGGTGACGTGGCCGACCAGGAACAGGATGGTGCCGGTCTGCTTCGCAAAGCGGGTCAGGAACGCGGCGCTTTCCCGGACCTGGGAAACGCTGCCAGGAGCGGATTCAATCTCCGCCACGTGCATCACCTGGATACTGTCCACCACCAGAATGCGGGGCTTCTCCGCTTCGGCCACCTGCATCAGGCGCTCGACGCTGGTTTCCGACAGCATCTTCAGGTCTTTGGTGGGCAGTCCCAGCCGCTTTGCGCGCATGGCGACCTGCTGCAGGGATTCCTCACCGGTAACGTACAGCGCGGGTACGCTGGTGGCCAGGTGGCACACGGCTTGAAGCAGCAGTGTGCTCTTGCCGGCACCGGGATGACCGCCCATCAGCACGGCTGAGCCTTCCACTAGGCCGCCACCCAATACCCGGTCGAACTCCTGCATGCCGGTGCTGATGCGGGTCTGCTCGGCGAGACTCACATCGTCCAGGCTCTGGACTTCCGACAGGCTGCCGGCGAAGCCCTCGAAGCGGGCTCCGCGGGCGCCCTTTGCGTTCGTGCTGACACCGCGGACTTCGCTGATGGTATTCCAGGCCTGGCAGGCAGTGCACTGGCCCTGCCATTTGGAATAGTCTGCACCGCATTCGGTGCAGACGAAGGCGGTCTTGGCTTTTGCCATCAGGCCAGCTTCTTGTACTTCATGCGCTGGGGCACCATGGCGGAGTCTCCCTTGCGCTTCTTGTGGTCTTCATCGTAATCACTGAAGTTGCCTTCGAAGTACACCACTTCGCCGTCATCCTCGAACGCCAGTATGTGGGTGGCCACGCGATCCAGGAACCAGCGGTCGTGGGAGATCACCAGGGCTGAGCCAGGGAAGTTCAGCAGGGCTTCTTCCAGGGCGCGGAGGGTTTCCACGTCCAGGTCGTTGGTGGGTTCGTCCAGCAGCAGCACGTTGCCGCCTTCTTTGAGAAGCTTGGCCAGGTGAAGACGGTTCCGCTCACCACCGGACAGGTCGCCCACGCGCTTCTGCTGGTCGCTGCCCTTGAAGTTGAAGCGGCCCACGTAAGCCCGGGAGGGCGTCTCGTAGTTGCCGACCTTGATGATGTCGTTGCCGTCGGAAAGCTCTTCCCATACGGTTCTGCTGCCGTCCAGGTCGCGCATCTGATCCACGTAGGCCAGTTCGACGGTTTCTCCGACGGTGATGGTTCCGGAGTCCGGCTTGTCGAACCCGGCAATCATCTTGAACAGGGTGGATTTGCCGGCGCCGTTACCGCCAATGATGCCCACGATCGCGCCCGGCGGGACGCTGAGCGACACGTTCTCGTACAGCAGACGGTCATCGAAGGACTTGCTGATGCCGTCAACCTCGATCACCTTGTTGCCGAGGCGTGGCCCGGGTGGGATGTAGAGTTCGTTGGTTTCGTTACGCTTCTGGAATTCCTGGGAGCTCATTTCCTCGAAGCGGGCCAGTCGGGCCTTGCTCTTGGACTGTCGGCCCTTGGCGTTGCTGCGCACCCATTCCAGTTCCTGTTTGACCGCTTTCTGGTGTGAGGCCTCCTGTTTGGATTCCATCTCCAGGCGTTTTTCCTTGTTCTCCAGCCACTGGCTGTAGTTGCCTTCGAACGGAATGCCGTGGCCACGGTCGAGTTCAAGGATCCAGCCGGCGACGTTGTCCAGGAAGTAGCGGTCGTGGGTAATTGCTACCACGGTGCCTTCGTAGTCATGGAGGAAGCGCTCGAGCCATGCGACGGATTCGGCGTCGAGATGGTTGGTGGGCTCGTCGAGCAGCAGCATGTCCGGCCCTGAGAGCAGCAGGCGGCAAAGTGCAACCCGACGCCGCTCGCCACCGGACAGGACGTTGACCTTCTGGTCCCAGGCAGGGAGGCGCAGGGCGTCAGCCGCCACTTCCATTTTACGCTCAATGTCATGACCGTCGGTTGCCTGAATATAGGCTTCCAGCTCACCCTGTTTCTTTGCCAGGGCGTCGAAGTCTGCGTCTGGCTCGGCGTAAGCGGCATAGACTTTGTCCAGCTCCGCGAGGGCCTCGTGAACGCCGGAGACCGCCTCGTCGACAATTTCCTTCACGGTCTTGCCTTCGTCCAGTTCCGGCTCCTGAGGCAGGTAGCCCACGTTGATACCCGGCTGGGGGCGTGCCTCGCCGATGTAATCCTGGTCAACGCCCGCCATAATGCGAAGCAGGGTAGACTTACCGGAGCCGTTAAGACCGAGCACGCCAATCTTGGCGCCCGGGAAGAAGCTCAGGGAGATGTCCTTGAGGATTTCACGTTTGGGCGGAACCACCTTGCCCACGCGGTTCATGGTGTATACGTAAGAGCCTGTTTTTCCTGTTTTGTCACCTTTTGACATGGTTTAACTCACCTATAGTATTGTTTCTGAAGCGCTTTGAGGGTGGTTTTGGGCGCTCAAAGTCGAAAAATAAAAAGTTAGGTTTTGCATTGCCTATATTTTGTTCCTGACTATACTTAAAAAAGTTAATTTTCAGGAGCGGGCGATGTGGGTTTCCAAGTCATAGAACAAGTGGTGAATGCTGCTCGAAGAAAGCTGCTGGTGCAAGACCTGATTCCGGTCTACTACCCTAATTTATACATCACCCTCGAACTCTCCGGCAGAGCCCTCGAAACGACCAAGAAGTACCTGGAACATCTGGCTGTGTTTGAAGAGTTTCTGGCCTTTTCCTCCATTGACCTCATTTCTCGCCTTGAACAGCGCCCTAAAAGCCAATACCTGACAGACAGTGAACTTTCTCGCTTTGTGTCGGACGCGGGGTTTAGCAAGAAAACCTTGGCTTTGAAGTATGCGGGGATGCGCTTGCATCCGACTACATACAAATCCGTTGGCAAAGTCCATGCGCGGCAGCGAATCGAAGCGGTACGCGACTATCTGGCTTTCCTCTATGACAAGTTGGGTGATCTCTCAACACGATTTGAGGCGGTTGACGATGTGAAAAGGCGTATCAACCGCAAGATCAAAGCGGCCAGCCCTGCGTGGAAAAAAACGCGAATTGACGAAATGAAGGGGCTTACCAGTCAGGAGCGAACTCGATTGCTGGACATTATGCACCCGGATAGCGCCGATAACCCCTTTTCAGATGAAGCCATCAGGCAGCGTAACTACATCATTTTGCTATTAGGTCTCGACATGGGTCTGCGACGCTCCGAGATGTTGTTGATTAAGACCAGCGATATTCACTGGCATAGTCGTCAACTAGCGGTGGTCAACCTGGAGAATGAGAGCCTCGATCCACGATCGATGGCTCCGCAATTCAAAACCCACGAGCGTATGCTGGTAATGACTGACGACCTGTATGACGCGATCAGTGAGTACGAATCCAAATATCGCTCTAGAAAGCCGCATAGAGGCGCCTCGCTAGCCAAAAAACATCCGTTTCTACTCGTCGCACACAAACGAAATGAGGGTGGCTCTCTGACCATCAAAGCCATCGATGGCGTTCTGTCCAAGGTCCGAGAAATAGCTCCGGAACTGGCGCATGTTCACCCGCATATTCTGAGGCATGACGCGGTCTACACCATGCTGGAAAGCATGCGCGAGGAACTGGCCACGCTCTCGCCGGAGGATCGCACCACTCAGGTTCAAAAGACCCTCACATGGATGTTCGGTTGGAGTCCGGAATCAAACATGCCCGGTCTGTACGGCAAGAAATTCTGGAAGGAAGAGGCAGACAAAGCGATACAGAAACGGGCTGAGCGGTTTAAAGCCAACCGTCAGAAGGCTAAGGCCGGCACGACACAAGGAGATCCAGCGTGAACATTGCCGTCGATGCACTTCAGGCACCCACGAAGAACACCCTCGATGCGTGGCTAAACACGCCGCGCTTGGCCAAGTGTGGGGAGTTGTTCACACCCGCCGAACCGATGTGGAAACCGGATAAATCGGCCCCTAACTCAGTCAACTGGGAGGCGGCGCTTGCCTGCGTCTCGCCAGCTTGGCAGCCTTGGCTGCACGCCGCCCTGGCATATCGAATGGCCGATCAGGCAGCGATGACGGTTTTTGGCGTCGCCAGTGTGTTGTCGCGGGCTTTTCAGGCCGGGCGCGACCCACTCAATGAGACACACCTTATCGATCTGCGGGAGCGCTTTAACAGGGGTGAATTTAGTGCTCTTGCTGCTTTCATGACGTTTTGGCACGACTGCGAATCCCTCGAGCAGCGCCCGTCGCAATCACTGATCGATGCCTACAAAGCGCTGCCCAGAAAAAAGAGTTCCAGCACAGATGTGGTTCTTAGTCTCGACCCCGAACAAGGCCCGTTTACGCAGATGGAGCAGGACGCGCTGCACCAATGGATACATGAGCAGTTTTGTCACGATCAGTTGGATCCGGAGCAGTACCTGTACCTGCGTATTTTGATGATTTACGGACAGCGTGGTGCTCAGGTGCGCATGATGGTTTTTGGTGATTTCACGAAAACTGACCAAGGCTGCAAGGTCAGGATTTATTGGGCAAAACAAAAAGACGACGAGGCGGGCTGGCGAGAAAAGTCCGAGACGTTCAGTCTGGATCAGGACCTCTATAACACCGTGCAGGCGTACAAAGCACTGGTTCTGGCGCAACTCTGGCAAACGTATCCCGGCCGCGCCGACTGGGATGCCGCCACTGAGAATGTGCCGCTCTTTCGTCGGAAGGTGGGTGATGAAACAAAATTGTGGGAGCGGAAAAATTCTCCTGTTTTGCTCGATAGCCCCCTCCAAAAAGCCCTCGAAGAGGCTCCGCAGCCGATCTTTCATGTGGGGAGTGCAACGGTCGGTGCTTGGCTTGGGCGCATCGAGCGGATGGAAGGCTTCCCGATTTCGCCTCGCACGCATCAGCCGCTGAAAGTGACGCGGGGCCATCGGTTCAGGCACACCCTCGGTACAGACCTGTCCAATGCCGGGCTGGATGAGTGGTCGATAGCCCGCGCATTGATGCAAAAAACTACTCAAACAGTGCGCAAGTACCGGCAGGTTTCGGCGGAGTTAATGGCGTCGATCGACGCGAAGATGAGCGATCATCTGGCGTTGGTGGTGAATGCGTTTACCGGGCGCATCGTCACGGATCGCTCCTCAGCGAAAAACGGCGATCAAGTGGATCGACAAATTGAGGATTTGGCGGTGTGCGGAGCCGATGCCATCTGCCATCTTGATGCGCCATTTACCTGTTACCCATGTGGAAAATTCCAGCCATTTCTGGACGCCGATCACGGCGCTGTCCTGGCACGATTGGAGCGCCGAAGGGCGCAGGCCATTGTCACAGACAAAACTACCGGTGTGCTATGGGATCGGCCGATTCTGGCCTGCCGCAAGGTCATTCTAGATTGCGAGGCAATGCGTCAAACCGGTTCAGAGGGCGTTAATAAATGACAAAACCTTTCGATTCTAGTTCCACAGATCACATCGTTGATTTTAAGCCGAAGAGCCACCGAGATTCAGAGGCTCAGCTCGAAGCGTTTGTTCAATGGGCCAAACAGACTCTGCCCAAAGGTATTCCCGACCGCGTGCACGAAAGTATTCGCTGGCAAGATAGGAGCTGGCATAAGCATGGTTTCACAAGCTGCAGTTTCACGGCGCTTGGATCGACGATAGCTGCCCCAAAAACGATGCAGCCCCCCTTCATCGAGTTTGCCAAGGCCATCTTGGTATATCGGCGGGTTTATTCTCATAAGAAGTCGTTGCAAACCTGGCTGTGCGCCATAAAGGCTTTGGAGGCTGCCTTGGTCGACCTGACTGGCTCGCGGGATGTGACGCGGGTGACCGCCGCTATCTGTAATAAGGCGTGCGAACACATGAACCGTCACTGGACAAAGGGCGCCGTCCCATACCGACACAGCAAGGCACTTGTGCAGATTATCGCCCTTATGCGGGCCAAAAAACTGCTCAGGACGGATTTCCGGTGGTCCTCTCCGCTGACAGGAAATTCTCGTCGCACGCTCGAGCAGCAAAAAACAGATAGGGAACGGAAACTGCCCAGTCGTGAAGCAATTAAGGCTCTTGGGGAGATATTCAATAACGAAATGACCCGTCCTCTCGATATCATTGTGACCTCGGCCTGTGCGCTGCTGCTGAGTGCCCCGAGTCGCGTGGGAGAATTGGCGGATGTTCAGTTGGATTGCTTGGTGTTTAAAAAGCATGCTAGTGGCCATCGCATGTTCTTGCGCTGGTATGCGGAAAAGAAAAATCAGGCGATACTGAAGCCGGTTGTCAGACCGGAGATGGAGCCGGTCGTCGAGCGGGCCCTCGTGTTGCTGAAACCGATTACCGATGAGGCGCGGGCCTATGCGGCCTGGCTGGAAGACCATCCCGATGAATTTCCACCCCACAAAGGGCTGCCATCCAAAGGTCCTGATGAGTCGCTCACCTATACCGAAGCTTGTGCTGCGCTGCAAATCAAGGTTGGTGAGACAAGTACGCCGCGATCAATTTTTAAATCGCAATTCGTAGGGTCTCTGAAGAGGCGAAGGGCGCTGAGCCCGCCTGCCCGCACGATCTTGGCCGAGATCCTTGAAGGGTGGGATACCAGCCGAGGGAGGCAGATCCGCATTAAGGACAAGCGAGGAATCCAGGGATATGAGTTTGACGACCGGTTCGTGCTTACGCTGCGCAAGCTAAATGTTCTGTTGCGCGAGAAGTATCTCCCGAAGGACTTTCCCTACACCACGCCTTACACAGAGGGCAAAGCTCGCGTGAAGTACCGTGATGCGTTGTTCACAGTACGCACCGGAGCATTGGCTGAGGGCTCCGGTGCCGCGAGTGTCAAACGCGGGTTTGGCGTAGAGATCGCGGCGGATCCCAACCGAATGTCGGCGCGATTGGGCAATTGGAAAAACCCGGCTGTGAAAAATCTGTTCGAGTACCATGGTTACCACAATCTTAGGGTAAACACGCACGCGTTTCGGCACGAACTCAACACGGAAATGCATCGGGCTGGCTTGTCCCAATTGCTGATAGACGCTTTCTCCGGACGCACGACGATGGGATCGGTTTACAACCATGAAACCATCGAGGAAAAGGCCCAAAGAGTTGCAACTTACCACCCCAAAATCAAGAACAGCAACGCGAGTCAGACTCTGGATAAGGTCAAAACCAATCAGCCGCTGAGCCTGGGGGATGTGAAAGATCTGCGCGAAGGTGAGCAGGACCGAATTATCCATCAAACTCACATCGGCGTCTGTGTGCATGACTTTGCGTCCGAGCCCTGTCCCAAAATGGGAGCCTGTCTGGACTGCGGACGGCTCGGGTGCGTCAAAGGGGATGATGTAAAGCTACTCAACCTCAAGGAAGAGCGCGACGACATTAAGCTCCGCCTCGATAAAGCCCAGCGCGCCATGTCACGCGGTGTGTTTGGAGCCTGCGAGTGGGTTAGAAGACTAGAGCAGAAACTCTACAAGTGCGAAGCGCTCATCGAAACATTGGAAAACCCTGAACTTGAGAACGGTGCCGTTGTGTGGAATGTCGATAACGGTTGGACGCTAACCAAGAATGCGGTTGCCATGTCGAGGCTGATGGACGTCAATTGCATTGACGAGAGCCGAGCGCAGGAGGCGCTGCCATCGTTGGATGATGTTTCGACTTTGCTGAATGAGATTGAGGGTTAGCGATGGGGCATCTAACGCCGAAAGACGAGCAGCGAATCATCAAGCTGATTGAAGAGTGGTCAAAGCCGAAGCTGACCTGGCCGTTGCTTGTGGAGGCTTGCAAAGAGGAATTAGGGATTAGTCGTGCTCGCCAGTCTCTGATGAAGCTACCTGCCGTCGATTTGGCGATGAAAAATCGCAAGGCGGCATTGAAGGCTCAGAACCTGAAGCCGGGGTGGATCAACGATATTCAGGCGGCCAACGAGCGCATAGAGGAACTGACTGCGGCGAATCAGAAACTATTGGCAGCCGTTCGCGATATGCATGCGCGTTTCCTCATCTGGCAGGCGAACGCCGACATGCACGGGCTTTCGCAATCAGAGCTAGAGCGGCCGGTCTACCAGCTCCAAAAAAAGACTTAATCTCTCTCAACTCCGCCGAAGCGAAAACGCGATCAAATTTTGTGCTTCAAGATCCGCTCTGTTCCGACTCTCTGGCATCTCTGCTACTTTTCTTTTAGCCAACGCTCAGAGGAAAAGTCACGAATAACAAAGCGGAACCGGCATCTCGCAACTTCGACTTTCCGGCCGAACACGCTTTCAGTTAGCGAGATCTATTGCTTGCCGGAGCTTTCGAGGCGAGCTGCTTTTGCTGTTGAGGTTAGTTTCGATTGACCATTTTTATCAGTTATCGGACGCCCAGTGGAACAACCACTTAAACACGTCCAGATCCTTGTGAAGCTGGCTATTTTCTCGTTGTTTGAGCGTCCAAGAGCTTTGTTTCGGTCCGAACTTTTAAAACGGGCCAGTTCCGACAGGTTCAGTGCGCAAGCCACGGAATTAAGCCGTCAATAGTGCACCACTCATTCCGAAGTTCGCAGAACAACCTGCAATTTTTTTACCTTCGATTATCCGAACTTTCGGCAACACCCGATGAGCGAAGCCTACAATTCGCGGAATCCACTACTGACCGGAGCTTTCGCGGCGAACTGCTTTTGCTGTCGGGAGGGGTTTTGGATTGACCATTCTTCTTACTTATCGGACGCTCATTGGATTCGTTGGTGGGCCCGGACGGAATTTTTGCACTCACGCTTCTGATGATTGAGTTACACTAAATTATGGTGCTCTTCGCTGGGTGACCCGTACGATAACAATAAGTGTCACACAAAGGGCGATCGGGCAGGACGAACACGGAGGACGATTTTCATGGCGACAACTGCAGAAAAGCTTCGTGAGATGCGCCGCAATGCCGGTAAAAACCACGACAAAATCATCCGCGCCTATTACGAGAACGCGAATGCCCAGAGTCGTGGCGAACCTTTGCCACATCGCGTGAACGGCCATATCTGGATCGCTCAATCCGATGGCAGAATGTTGAAGTGCGATCTGAATATTTGATGATGGAATTGTCGGATTCGACTTGGCTGGTTTTGGCGCTGATTCCGATCGCTTTAATGGGCCTGGCGCGTTTGTCCGCCTTGCTGAATTCTAATATCGCTTTTCTATTCTTGTTCTCTTCCGTGGCCTTCATGACGGCCACGATGATCTTCTTTCCGTTTCTGGCCTATTTCCCTCGATCTTCGATAGCGCTTTTCGCCATCAATTGGGCGCTCTGGGCATTGGTGTTGTTTGCGTTGTCCGTTGTTTGGGTCGTGACGATCCTTTCGTTTAAGAATCGCTGAGGATTCACCCACCGGAGATGAGCAAACTTCACACGAATGGAAAGCTGTAAACATCCCTGTCTTAGTTGCACCGCTGATTAGAAGGTTCTGTACGTTTGAACTTCGCAAGCTACTCTCAGCGTGATAAACCCTCCATAGGATGTTGGACGCGCGAATTTTCGCTTTTGTTTAAACCCGGGTTCGACATCCGACCTTTCGTGGTCAATGAGGTTTTTGGTATCTCCCGCATCCTTATCTGAGGTCATATCCGTGGCTAAGCTATGATTTCATCAGAAAACGGTCGTTTGTTGGACGCCTAGACCCTTCGTACGAAAGCCTGCAATTTCCTGTTGTTTTATGTCCAGAAATCACGTACAAAAAACTATGATTAGAAAAGGTGCGTTTAATGATCATAGGCTACGCGCGTGTCAGTACCCAGGATCAGAATCCTGAGTTTCAGGTGGACGCTTTGGAAAAAGCTGGGTGTGAGCAAATCTTCCAGGAAAAGGTTACTGGCAAACTTCGCGAGCGACCCGAGCTGTCGCAGTGCCTTCGTACCCTCCGAAAAGGGGACGTTCTCGTCGTCTGGAAGCTGGATCGGCTGGCACGCTCACTGAAAGATCTTGTTGAGATCGTTCAGGATCTGAATGACCGAGAAGTTGGCTTCAAATCACTTACCGAAGCAATCGACACAACCAGCTCAGGCGGACGCCTGGTGTTCCATATCTTCGGCGCATTGGCTGAGTTCGAGCATGATCTGATAAGAGAGCGCACAAAGGCTGGTCTTGAGGCAGCCAGGGCAAGGGGGCGTAAAGGTGGGCGTAAACCATCAATGTCCGATTCCGATGTCCGTAAAGCAGCAGCTATGCTCTCCGACCCTCAAATCACGAAAACTGAAGTTGCGGCTCACTTCAATGTGACTCGAACGACGCTGAACGCATCACTTAAAAGAGTTGGATTGGCTGCCTGAGATCGTCGCAGCCCGACAACATGCTGTATTGGAGCTTTACGGATGACTGACGACAAAACCAACCACTCCCAAACCGCCGCTTTTATCTGGTCGGTTGCCGACCTTCTGCGCGGTGATTTCAAGCAGAGCCAATATGGGCGGGTCATCCTGCCATTTACCCTGCTACGCCGTCTGGAGTGTGTGCTGGAGCCAACCAAATCCCAGGTACTGTCAGCAGCCCAAGAACATCAGGCCAAGCCGGATGCGGTTCGCGAGAAACTCTTGCTTCGAGCCGCTGGCCAGCAGTTCTTCAATGCTTCTCGGTTAAGCCTGGCCACCCTGTCTGACAGCCAAACGGCCGATGATCTGATGAGCTATGTTCAGTCGTTCAGCCAGGATGCCCGCGAGATTTTCGAGCATTTCCATTTTGAAGACTTCGTACAACAGCTCAGCGCCAACAACTTGCTCTACCAGGTGGTGCAGCGGTTTGCCAGTATTGACTTGAGTCCGGCAACCATCAGAAATTTCGGTATGGGGATCATCTTTGAAGAGTTGATCCGGAAATTTGCGGAGAGCTCTAACGAAACGGCCGGGGAGCACTTCACGCCTCGTGACATCGTGCACCTGACCACCTCCCTTATCCTGACCGGACAGGCGAGTCGGCTAACGCCTAATAGCATTGTGACCATCTACGACCCTACAGCTGGAACCGGCGGGTTCTTGTCCGAAGGCGATGAGTATATTCAGCAGATCAGCGAAAGTGTAACCGTCTCGCTTCACGGCCAGGAATTGAACCCGGAGTCCTACGCTATCTGTAAGGCGGATATGCTGATCAAAGGACAGGAAGTCAGCAACATCAAGCTAGGCAACACGCTGTCGGATGATCAGCTGGCTACCAATAAGTTTGATCTGATGCTCAGTAACCCGCCGTTTGGCGTGGAATGGAAAAAAGTTCAGAAGCAGGTCACTGACGAGCACAAGCATCGAGGTTTCGATGGTCGTTTTGGGCCTGGGCTACCCCGTGTGTCCGATGGCTCCCTGCTGTTCCTGATGCACCTGGTCAGCAAAATGCGGGATGCCCGTGAAGGCGGCTCCCGGATCGGTATCATACTCAATGGTAGCCCGCTGTTTACGGGCGGTGCCGGCAGTGGTGAATCCGAAATTCGGCGCTATCTGGTGCAGAACGATATGGTCGAAGCCATCGTGGCCCTGCCCACGGATATGTTCTACAACACCGGCATCTCCACCTATGTGTGGGTGCTTTCCAATAACAAGCCGGCTGAACGCAAAGGCAAGGTCCAACTGATCGATGCTACAGACCGGGCGACCAAGATGCGTAAGTCCCTCGGTAGTAAACGCCAGTTTGTCAGTGAGTCCGACCAGGACGAGATCGTGCGGATGTACGGGGACTTCCATGAAACCAAGAAGAGTAAAATTTTCCCCCTCGAAGCCTTCGGTTACCGACGCATCACGGTTGAACGTCCGCTGCAGCTGAACTTTCAAACCTCGGAGGGACGCATTCAGCGGATTGCGGACGAAAAAGCCATCCAGAAAATGGATCAGGAAGACCAAAACAAGATCCTCGCTGCCTGCCGTGCCATGGATGCCGAGATGGTCTACCGGAATCGCAAACAGTTCCAGAAGGCTCTAAAGGTCTCACTCACTGACCATCAGGTGTACCTAAGTGCGCCACAACTGAAAGCCCTTCTCAATGCCCTGAGTGAACGCGATCCAGAAGCAGATATCTGCACGGACACCAAAGGCAAGCCAGAAGCCGACACCGGCCTTCGGGACTATGAGAACGTGCCCCTCACAAAGTCCGTTTACGACTATTTTGAGCGGGAAGTGAAGCCCCATGTGCCCGAGGCCTGGATTGATGAGTCAAAGCGGGACGAGAAGGATGGCGAAGTGGGCATCGTTGGCTTTGAGATTGCGTTCAACCGACACTTCTATGAATTCACGCCGCCACGCCCGCTGCAAGAAATCGACGTTGACCTTAAGCAATGCACGGACCGGATCAAGCAGATGATTGAGGAGTTGTCGGCATGAGCTTTGTAGAGTATCCGGAATATAAAGGCTCCGGAGTCTAATGGCTCGGCGAGGTTCCTTCAAGTTGGAAGGTAGGGCGCCTCAAGTATTTGCTGAGAATTCGTGGGGGGCAGGATTATAAATCGGTTGAGAGTTATGTGCCTACTGACATCCCTGTCATTGGCTCGGGAGGGCAGTTTACGTACGCAACCGATTACCTTTATGACGGTGAGTCAGTGTTACTTGGACGCAAAGGGACTATTGATAAGCCATTGTATGTGAAGGGTAAGTTTTGGACAGTAGATACAATGTTCTATACGGAGGTTTTGCCGGGTACTAACGGGCGATATGCATACTACCTAACAACGACAATTCCATTTGACTTTTACTCTACGAATACTGCACTCCCAAGCATGAGTCAGTTTGATCTCGCTAATCATGGGTTGCCACTGCCACCCAAAGGCGAACAAACCCAAATCGCCCGCTTCTTGGACCACGAAATCGCCAAAACCGACGCCCTGATCCGCGAGCAGGAGCGCCTGATAAATCTGCTTCAGGAAAAACGCCAGGCGGTGATTTCCCATGCGGTGACCAAGGGGCTAGATCCGGATGTGTCGATGAAGGACTCTGGGGTGGAATGGCTTGGTAAGGTGCCGGCCCATTGGGAAGTGACTCGCTTGAAGCGATGTTCTAACCGAGTTGTTGTTGGTATTGCAGAAGCAGCAACGCATGCTTATGTTGATGATGGGATTCCTATATTGCGAGCAACGAATGTCCGCTCTGGGCGTCTCGTGGGTGATCTGCTGTATCTCTCAAAGGAATACGCAGACGGTAGGGGATCGAAAAGAATCAAGGCAGGCGATTTACTGACAGTTAGAACGGGTAATGCTGGGGTTACTGCAATGGTTCCCGATGAGTTGGATGGTTGCCAATGTTTCACTATGTTGATTACCACGCTGAAAGACGACTGTAAGCCGAAGTACTTTGAATATTTCATTGGAACGTCTCATTGTCAGTCATACTTTCAGATTGAGGGCTGGGGAACGGCTCAAGTAAATATTAGCGTTCCGATTCTGCAAGATTTGCCTGTGCTCCGGCCTCCATTAACTGAGCAACGAGAGATTGTTTCGGAGCTGGATCGTCGAGCGTCAAAATTTAACCAGCTCATTTCTGAGGCGAAGCAAGCGATTGATCTACTGAGTGAAAGGCGCTCCGCTCTAATCTCTGCGGCCGTCACCGGCAAGATCGATGTCCGCAACTGGCAACCACCGGCAGACGAAAGCGCCTTTGATGAGGAAGTTCGTCTGGCTGGCCTGGAGGCACCTGCGTGAGCCATGGTCGCGGCATCCGGTTGTTCCTAGTTAATGGTTCGCCCAACGGATTGCTGACCGCTGAGATCATGAACTGGACGGGCCATGCACTGACTGGTCCCCGAACCAAGCTGACTGAATTGGTTCAGCGCCCTGAGTGTTGTCGAACCGGCGTGTACTTCCTGGTTGGTCCAGATCCAGAAAACGCCATGCGCCCCTTGGTCTACATCGGTGAATCCGATGATGTAGCCAAGCGCTTGAAGCAGCACAATCGTCCTGAGCTCCAAGGTGGCAAGGATTTCTGGGAAAGGGTTTGCTTGATCACCAGCAAAGACCAAAACCTCACCAAAGCTCATGTGAAGTACCTGGAAAGCCAGTTGGTTTCAATTGCCAAGCAATCCGGGCGCTGTGGTCTGGTCAACGGCACCGCCCACGATTACACGGTGCTACCAGAGTCCGATCAGGCCGATATGGCGTTCTTTATTGAACAGGTTCGCATCATATTGCCCGTGTTGGGGTTTGACTTTCTCCGTGATCGACAAAAAATTGCAGCGCAGATCCAGGGGGAGCCTGGTTCTGAGGGTGCGGCCCCGAATTTTTACATGGAGCTACCTAAATACGGCATTCGTGCCAAGGCCCGCGAAGTCGATGGCGAGTTTGTGGTGCTTGAGGGAAGCCATGCGCGAGATAAGTGGGTGAGCGGCAGTAGCTACACCAGTTATCGCCCCGTGTATGATCAGTTGACGGCAGATGGTGTGCTGGTGCCGGACGCCTCCGGCGCGGTGCGATTCACACAAGACCAGTCGTTCTCAAGTCCCAGCGCAGCCGCTGCGGTGGTTTCGGGCCGCTCAGCGAACGGCCGCATTGTCTGGATTGAAGAAAACAGCAGGAAATCATACGACGACTGGCAAAGCTCACTTGTCGAAGCTCAAAGTGCCGTAGACGAGCTCAAAGACTGATTCAAAGCATTTAAGCGCAGGCCAGTTGCCAAGCTGGGTAAAGGGATTCAAGGAGTAGTCATGGCTGACAGCCGAGAGAGAGCATTCCAGAACGACATCATCGCAGCCCTGAAAGGTCAGGGCTGGCTGGTCGGCAAGGCGTCTGAGTATGACAAGGTGCATGCGGTGTATCCGGAAGACCTGATTGGTTACTTCCAGGAGGCCTGGCCAGATCGATGGGAAAAGTTCTGTAAGGGTAACCCTCAGAACCCGGAAAAAGTGCTCACCCAGAAAACCGTTCGGGAGCTTGAGAAAAAGGGCACCCTCGATGTGCTCCGTCATGGCTTCAAAGTACCCGGCGTAAAAATCGACCTCTGCAGCTTCAAGCCGGATCACGGCATGAATCCGGATACAGAGCGCCGATATAACGCCAACCGGTTACGTGTGGTCGAGGAAGTCTCCTATTCGCCTCATGCCCGCACCGGTGATTACAACCCACGGCTGGACCTGGTGCTCTTCGTGAACGGGATTCCGACGGCGACGCTGGAGCTCAAAAGCGAGTTCAAGCAGACCGTTGAACACGCCAAGCGCCAATACAAAAAGGATCGCCCGGTAAAGGATCCGGTAACACGGAAGCCGGAGCAATTGTTGACGTTCAAGCGTGGAGCATTGGTCCATTTCGCGGTCAGCCAGGACGAAGTGGCGATGACTACCCGGCTGAATGGAAAGGACACTTTCTTCCTACCGTTTAACCGAGGCACGGCCGATGGAGGTGCCGGGAATCCCCGCGCCGAGGATGAGGGCAGCTACGCCACGGCTTACTTGTGGGAGCAGCTGTTCCAGACAGATGCTTGGCTCAAGGTCCTTGGCCGCTTCCTGCATCTGGAAAAGAAAACCGAAGAAGATTTCTACGGTAACCGGAAGGCCAAGGAAACTCTGATCTTCCCCCGGTACCACCAGTGGGATGTTGTCAACCAGCTGATTCAATCGACCCGGCGAGAAGGCGCCGGTAAGCGCTATCTCATCCAGCACAGTGCGGGCTCCGGAAAATCCAACTCCATCGCCTGGTCAGCCCATCAACTGGCCCAGCTCTACGATCACGACGGACAAAAGCTGTTCAGCTCGGTCATCGTGGTAACCGACAGAACAGTTTTGGATAGCCAGCTGCAGGACACGATATACCAGTTTGAGCACGCTCAAGGCGTCGTGCGCCCCATCAATCGCGATTTGGGCAACCAGAGTAAATCCGACCAGCTGGCCGAAGCGCTGGCCGAGCAGACCCGGATCATCATCGTCACCATCCAGACTTTCCCGGCCTTGTTTGATGCGCTGGAGAAGTACCCCAAGCTGGCATCCGGTCGGTACGCCGTGATCGCGGACGAGGCGCACTCTTCACAAACCGGCTCGTCGGCCACCAAGCTGAAGGCCATCTTGGGCGGCGAAATGCCCGAAGGGGAGGAGATCAGTGCGGAAGAGTTGCTGGATGCCGCCGTCTCCACCCGTCAACCGAGCCAACAGATCAGCTACTACGCCTTTACGGCGACCCCCAAGGCCAAGACCATTGAGCTGTTTGGTCGTGAACCAGATCCATCACAGCCCCGTGGTGAATCGAACAAGCCTGAGCCCTTCCATGTGTACTCGATGCGCCAGGCCATCGAAGAAGGTTTCATCCTCGATGTCCTGCGGCGCTACACCACCTATGCCGTAGCTTGGAAGCTCGCCCACCCCGACGCAGAGGATGATGAGGTCGACTCCAAGAAGGCCCGCACCACGCTGGCCAAGTGGGTGCGCCTGCACCCCTACAACATCAGTCAGAAGGTTGAAGTGATCGTCGAGCACTTCCGGGAGAACGTCCGGCACATGTTGGATGGCCAGGCAAAGGCCATGGTGGTCACTAGCAGTCGACAGGAAGCCGTCCGGTACCGGCTGGCGATGCAACAGTACATCAAAGGTCAGGGCTACCAGGACGTTCATCCCCTGGTTGCCTTTTCAGGAAGCCTACCACCAGATGACGTAATCCCGGAAGAAGTCACCGAAACCAGCAGTCTGTTGAACCCGGGCCTGAATGGTCGCGATCACGCCAAGGCGTTCGATACGGACGAGTACAACGTGATGCTGGTGGCCAATAAATACCAAACGGGCTTTGACCAGCCGAAACTCTGCGCCATGTACGTGGATAAGAAGCTCAAGGGTGTGGAGTGTGTTCAGACACTCTCTCGGCTGAACCGGCTGTTTCCGGGCAAGGAAACCTTCATCCTGGACTTCATCAACGATGCGCAGGACATCCTCGATTCGTTCCTGCCGTACTACAACAAGGCAGAACTGACAGGGGTTTCAGACGCCCAGGTGGTCTATGACATCCAGGAAGCTCTGGACGCCGAGCAGGTGTACCACTGGGACGAGGTGGAGGCCTTTGCACGGGCTTTCTTCGATCCCAAAGCAGAACCCTCAAAGCTTAGCTATTACTGCCAGCCGGCCCGGGAGCGCTTCAACAAGCGGTACAAGCTGCTTCGCGACGAACGGGCACAGGTTCGAGCCGCCCGGAAACAGGCTGAGGTTGATGGTAATACAATTGGCTTGAAGCATTCCGACGCCTCTTTGAAGGAGATTGGCGAAGGTCTCGATCAATTGGACCTGTTCAAGAAAAACCTGGGCAGCTTTGTTCGGGCCTATGAATTCTTGTCCCAGATTGTGTTCTTTGCGGATCCGGAGCTGGAACAGCTATGCGTTTTTGCCAAACACCTGATGCCGTTGCTGCGCCAGGAAATTTTAGATGAGGACGAAATCGATATTTCAGAGCTGGAGCTGAGCCATTACCGGATCACCAAGCGCAAGGAGCACGAGCTTCGATTAGAAGGTGAGGACGATTCGGACGGACTGGATCCGATTACGGGTGTCGGCACCGGAAAGCCCCACGATCCGGAGAAGGAACGTTTGTCCAAAATCATCGAAAAGCTGAATGACATCTTCGGCGCTGAAGTCAGCGATGAGGATCAGCTTCATTTTGCGAACGGGATTGCTGACCGGGTTCGCCGAGATGAAGCGGTGATGGCACAGGTAGACGGCCACTCACCGGATCAAGTGATGCACGGATTGCTTCCAAAGCGGCTAACTGACCTGGTGCTGGACTCCATGACGGACCATGAAAAATTATCGATGGAAATACTGGAGAGTGAACCAAAACAGAGAGCGTTCGCACTGCTAATTCTTAGCATTCTCAAAAATCCGTCTCAAAAAGGGACGTTTAACGACGCCTCGTCATAATCGTAGCCTTGTGCCGAGGGCAGGAATAACAATGCAAGAAATAGTGTTTGATCTAGGGATACTCGTAACCGCGGGGCTAGCCGTCATTGGTTACTTTTGGAAGCTGAGCCTGGAGCGCCGGGAGGGCTCTCGTGTCTTGCTTTTTCACTTGCTGGAAATACGGCACGAACTACTAATCGAACGCCCAAAATTGAATGCGGCGGTTGATGAATTCCAGGACGAATTCAAGCAGATACTTGGAGACAGACCGAATTTGAAAAGCATTATGGTCAATGAGTTTCCAAAGGAATACTTCGCCACTATTCTGACAACGCTGATGGATGGCTTGATCAGGGCAGACCCAAAGTTTCTCGACAGCTATGAGACGGCTCTATACAACTACTCAAGAGTCAATCCTCTGTTGGCTCACCGCGTTCGCGGAATGAAGCTTCTCCCTAAGTTATCGGAAAACCTGACGAACATAGCCGCTGCAATGACTGAGGCACTGCCCGATAGCGAAGAGGCAGCGTTGGTAAGCGCGATCGGACAAAAAGAACTCGAATCATCGAACGAGAGAGCACTCCGAGAACTTGTCGTTAACCTGGAAAAAATCATACGCCGTGTCAGCTGGAGCGCAGGGTTGTGGTTCTGGGTCTACAGTTGGTTTTTAGGAGCAAAACGCAGGAAAATGGCTAATCAAGACAAAGGGGAAGCTTTCGATCTGCATGCGTTCATGGAGTCTTTTTTCAGATCAATCGCACTGGCTACCAACCCTTCTGAAGAGCTCCAGGAGCAAATCAAACATGCAAAGCTCGACGATATCCTGGATCAATGGGAGGCCTCTCTGGGCGAGGCCAAAGAATAAGAAATCTGTCTTAACATGGCAGAACGTCCTGTTCGCCATCATTTGCTCACCACTCAGAACTCACAAACACAACATGTTGATAACATTTTGTCATGCACATAAGTGTGGATAAATCGTTAAGCATCTGTTTTAAAATGAATTCTATATTCACAGGCATGTTTCTTTCATAACGACCTTATTGTTTCCGTCACCATATATTGTATTATCGAGGAGTTGCTTGAATTTCAGGCAATAAAAAACCCCAGGGGTTGAATCCTGAGGTTTTTAGCAAGCAAGGGGTAAGGGATCAATCTTGGCGGAAAGGCCCTTACCGAAATCCACCAGCCAGCGAGGCTGATAGGAAAAGCATAGTACAAAACTGGGGATTTTCCTGCCAAGACCAATTGGTTATAAGGTCCCAGTCTGTTACAAAGCGCCCATCACCTCACTGGCTATCTCGTACAGGAGATCAGCCATGGTCATCAGACCCGCTGTCTACGTTCGAGCTTACTTCCGAATGGTCAATGGCACGCTCCAGCGTGTTTGCGCCCATTTCCGGAGTTGGCCAAACCACTAGCCAAACCACTAAATGAGGACGATGCCGAGGGCATCCCTCGGCATCACTAGAATCGTTTCATTCATGTGAGGTGACGCATGTCCAAAAAATACCGAAGCGCTGTAACGGGCCGTTATGTAACCGAGACCTTTGCCAAGAAACACCCGCGGGAAACCGTGGGGGAAAAGAGCAAATCGTCTCGGAAGAAGAAATAGCGATACGGGCACACGGACGTGCCTTTGACCTCTTTGCCGGCTCTGGTGGCGGGCTTGTGCTAAGCGCAAACCCGCTGCGCATAATCTGGGGTTATGGTGAATGAGCATTGAAGGGGTGGAGCCAGGCCTCTCCCTGGCGCGTCACACCACTGGGCAGGTGTCGCGTTTGCCTGGCATCCGTGCCGGCGCTGAGCCCCTATCGTCCTGATCAAACGGCTCTTCTGCAGTATCTGTTCTTAGAGCGCCCAAGGTAACCCGAGATCTCTGCAAATCCGTTAAGACATTTCCTACAGCAAGACACGCGCAGCCATACGTTTTACCATGCCCCTGAATTCAAGCGGTTACGGATGAAAGGAGCGGTCGGTGAGGTATGTCCAGTGTTTGGTACTGGCTTTGTGGTCGGTCATCGGGGTCGCACCTGTGGCGGCAGAGACGGTCAAGAAAACGTCGTCGGGCATTTGTCACCCGCCAGAAAGCAGCTGGTATGAGCGTACTGAGCACTACACCGCCTACGACTCTGTTGAAGCGTGCCTGGAGGCGGACGGTCGACTGCCCAAGGGATTTGCATTGGCATCGCTCAGCGACCGCCAGACGCGTTCTGGTGGCCGCAAGGAATACACCCGGTCCGCGTTCGGTCACGGCTGGGACGACGCCGAGGGGGATTGTCAGGACAGCCGGGCCGAAGCGCTAATCGCAACTTCCGCAACCACGGTCCGATTTGCCGACGGTGATCGGTGCCGGGTAACCACGGGCCGCTGGATCAGTCCCTTCACGGGCAACGTGATTCAGAACAGCGGTGAGATCGATATCGATCATGTGGTTCCGCTGGCCTGGTCTTGGGCGCATGGTGCCGACGATTGGAGTGATGAAAAACGGGAGCGCTTTGCTAATGACCCTGTGAATCTGTGGCCAGTCGAGGCGAGCCTGAATCGGAGTAAGGGCGCCAAGGGTCCGGACGAGTGGCTGCCGCCGTCGGGTCAGTGTCAGTATGTCGCCCGTTTCTCTCGGATCGTGAAACAGTATCGGCTGCAACCCACACCGACCGAGGCTGTGTGGCTCCGTGAGTTCCTGAATAATTGTCGCTCATAACAAGGGCCACTGGATGTTCGGAGTAGAGCAAACCAATTAGTCCTATATACCATGTCCCCTCGTTTGCTTTTCTGGAGACATGTTGATGGTTCGAAAAATTACAATTTTTGTGTTCGCGTCCTTCCTGGCTTCACTGGGCGCCTTTGGCGCATGCAGCTGATCCGAAGTCCCGTTCGGCTGTGCTATTCATGGCTGAAGAAATTGGCCAACTCGCCAAGGCGCTTGCGCTGGAAGAGGGTGAGGCAAGAACGCTGTTGACCTGGACTTCTATCAAAGAGCTATGCCGGTCTCCTAATAAACAAAAGCGAACATTCGCCGCACCCCCCTCTTCCCCAGAACCGCCCAAAGCCAACTGAAATAGATCTCTTAAAAAGTTCCCTTTCGCCTCCTCTTCAAAGAACCCTTTAGGCACACCGATGTCTTCTTCCAAACGATGCATTTGCGCTCTTCCGTTCTTCTGAGCGAGAGTTGATTTGATCCAGCTCCGATAACGATTTCGTCTGTAAGCTAATGAAAAAGCCGACTGCTTCATGCCACAGCGTTGGCTTTTGTCGACAAGATGCTCACAGAAACCGACGCCACCTTTTTGATGGTCGACCGTCAAAAAGGTGGGCGGGCACTGGAACGACGCATATCCTTTTGTGCGATTACACCAGCCTTCAGGCTTTTATGGCGTTGCTTCGCGACCATTAGGGCGCCATCGACTGGATGAAACAGGGTTTAACAACGGCTTTTTCGAATTAGCGACGGGTGTTGAAGTCCTGAACTATATCCATTCACTTATGGACGAAGTATTTATTCCATCGAAGCGTGTCCGGTTTAAATGGGGGCTACTACACTATCCAAAAAGCAAAAAAATATGCACAGAAGGCAGAGTTTTGGCAGCATGTTGGTAGCAAAATGCACTTTGTTATGATTCCTGGTGACTCAACGAAGACATTGGTTACGGTTTTTGCAGTAAAGTGAGCTAATGTAGTATTCGCACTTTATGAATATTACTTTTGTGCCATTAGCGGACACTCAATCTTGACACCAAGTGATCAAAAACCAATCGAATACGTTGTGGTACCGGACCACGTTGGGGGCGATAAATATATAAATCCCAAGGCACCGGCTCGACCTCTTCTAACACTCTCACAAGTTTCTCTTGGCGTAATAAGTCTTGGGCCGAAAAGTCAGGAATTTGAGCAAACCCCAGTCCATTTTGTACACCTATTAATTCAGCTTCGGCGTCGGCACTTCGAAAACGTGTTATGGATGGCGTCCACTGTCTGTCCATGGAAAAAACCCACGGCCAAAGCTTTCCCGTATTGCGATCTACTAACCCTGTAACCGGCAAGTGGTTTAGATCTTCAATAGACGCAGGCCTTCCCACTCTATCTATTAAGTCAGGCGAAGCCACGACATACATATTAATTTTGGTGAGCTGGCGAGCAATAAATCGACTATCTCTCATGAAACCGATACGAATCCCAATATCTATTTTTTCGTCAACGACATCCACGCGCTCGTCACTGAGTGTCAGGTCTATATCAAGTTGAGGATGTACTGTTGAGAGTTCCATTAATGCTGGCATCAAGCATTTATGACCAAAACCAACAGGCGCTGCGATACGAACCCGCCCTTGTAATTCATTACCCGAGTCATTGGCACTTGTTTGAAACAATTCATCTACAGCGCGCAGGCGTTCTTTTGCGATCACAGCAAATTTTTCTCCAACCAGGGTCACTTGTATGTGTCGCGTATTTCGATGAAATAAAAGCTCCCCTTGCAATCGCTCTAACTCCTTCACTGCTCGCGTCACTGCCTGAGGAGAAATTCCCAGACGGTTAGCCGCTTCTTTAAAACTGCGAGACTCTGCAGCAGTACAAAATATCCGGAGCATTTCCAATCTGTTAAGCATCACAGTCACACTCAGGTTTGGTATGCATACACAAATATTATTCCAAATTCTGGAATTGTCAAATCAAAACGTTTCCATTTATTGGTTTTTGAAGGTGAGGGATGATTTGCATGTCAGTTAGACATAGTCATTCATTCAACTGATTTGAGGATATTAACTATGAGTAGTGTTTTAGCAAACAACATCAGCGGTAAGGTCGTTGTGATCACTGGTGGTAGCAGCGGTTTAGGCGAGACCACGGCAAGGCATTTAGCCAGTCTTGGCGCATCTGTTGTTTTAGGTGCCCGACGCATCGACAAGCTTGAAGCTATTGCTGCTGACATACGTACAGCGGGCGGAAACGTTGCGGTTCAAGCGACAGATGTGACTAGCCAGGACGAAGTGAAGGCCCTTGTAAATCTTGCACAAGAGCGCTTCGGTAAAGTTGATGTGGTTATCAATAATGCAGGGTTAATGGCTATTGCACCGTTAGCTGAGACTCGAGTTGACGAATGGGATCGCATGATTGACATCAACGTTAAAGGTCTGCTGTATGGAGTAGCCGCAGCGCTTCCGATCTTTCAGGAACAGGGATCCGGCCACTTTATCAATATTTCGTCTGTAGCGGGTATCAAAGTATTCAGTCCCGGCGGCACGGTTTATAGCGGAACCAAATTCGCTGTTCGCGCTATTGCCGAAGGCTTGCGCCATGAAGTTGGGGGTAAAATTCGTTCAACAATCATTTCACCAGGTGCAGTCGAATCTGAATTAAAACATGGAAGTTCAGATACTCAGGGTGCAGCCTTTGTAAAAGATTTTTATCAGCAAAATGAAATTCCATCTGAATCTGTTGCTCGTGCTATCGCATACGCAATTGAGCAGCCTGCGGATGTGGATATCAACGAGATTGTTCTGCGCCCAACTGTTCAAGAATTTTAATTCGTTTAATAAAAGACCTATTAACCAGCGGGTGATTTAACCACCCGCTGAATATTCAGTTTGTGAGGTTATTGATGACAGCGTTAAACAGACAAATGCGTGCTTTGATATTAGATAGCTATGAAGAAGGTACAGTATTCCGAGATGCCCTGATTAACTTACCTTCTCCATCAGCAGGCCAGGTGCAAGTAAAAATATTTGCGAGTGGAGTCAATCCTATTGATTACAAGATCCGCCAAGGTATCGCTCCTTATGCCATGCCGGAATTACCCGCAGTACTTGGCACCGATTTGGCTGGAGAAGTTGTTGCTATCGGCGACGGCGTCACCGACTTTGCAGTAGGCGATGCAGTTTATGGTCTGACTGGCGGAGTGCGAGGATTGCAAGGCTCATTGGCTGAATATGCCAACGTAGATGCTGAGTTACTTGCTCCCAAACCGAAAAATTTGTCCATGCGTGAAGCTGCGGCTTTACCTCTGGTTGCACTTACCGCTTGGGAGGGTTTGGTTGACAAGGCGAATGTTAAAGCGGGCCAGAAAACCCTTATCCAAGGTGGAGCTGGCGGAGTTGGGCATTTAGCTGTGCAAATTGCTAAGGCCTTAGGTGCCGACGTTTATGCCACTGCATCGACTGGAAAACAACAACTGCTCAAGGCGCTTGGTGCCACGCCAATTGATTATCACACTACAAGCCCTGCTGAGTACGTGGATGCATACACCCAAGGGAAAGGATTCGATATCATTTACGACACTGTCGGAGGCTCTGTACTCGATGCCTCATTAGATATCATTGCACATTATGGACATATTTTAAGCTGTGCTGCATTCGGCTCACATAACCTGGCACCGTCGTCATTACGCTCTGCAACATTGTCAGCGATTTTTGTGTTACACCCACAGCTCAGCGGAGAGGGGCGCAAACATCATGGTGACATTCTGCGGCAAATTACGGCTCTCGTTGAAGCTGGACAAATTAGGCCAATACTCGATCCGTTACGCTTCTCCCTTGACACGGCAATGGATGCACATAATGCCGTAGAGTTGGGGTCCATGGGTAAAGTAGTTATTGATGTAATTGCTTAAAATGACATTGTTGAGGATGCATATGAGCCCAAGAAAACTAATTCGAACTGTTCGTTTCCATGAATTAGGTGGCCCCGAGGTGTTAACTATTGACTCGCTGGCGAGTCCAGGTTTGCAGGCCACTGATGTTCGTATTGCGGTCAAAGCTGTTGGGCTCAATCGTGCTGATGCCATGTTTAGGCGAGGCAACTATATAGAAAAGGCTGACCTCCCTTCGCGAATCGGCTATGAAGCATCCGGGATAGTTATTGAAGTCGGGGAAGAGGTAAATCATTTACGCCTTGGGGAAGAGGTTTGTATTGTCCCTCAGATGGGGCTTTCTCAGAATGGCTGCTATGCAGAAGAGATTGTCGTACCAAGTGAATATGTGGCACCCAAACCAGCAGGGCTAACCTTTGCTGAAGGCGCAGCAGCCTGGATGCAGTACCTGACAGCTTATGGCGCTTTGGTCGAAATTGCCAACGTGCAAAAAGGCGATTCAGTACTGATAACCGCCGCATCGAGCAGTGTTGGATTGGCTGCGATTCAAATTGTGAATTCTCTGGGGGGTATCCCTATCGCTACAACTCTAACAGGAGCTAAAAAGGCTGCTGTGCTCGAGGCTGGCGCGGCCCATGTGATTGCAACCCAAGAAGAACCGCTACTGGATAGCTTGAGAAGCATCTTGGGAGCAAACAATTTAAAAATCGCATTTGATGCTGTCGGTGGGCCGCAGATAGCTGAAATTGCTGAAGCAATGAGCCCTGAAGGAACACTAATAGTACACGGAGCATTAAGTCCCGAAACAACCCCTTTTCCCTTAAAAATAGCACTTCGTAAAAGTCTGACCGTTAGGGGGTATGTGTTTACTGAAGTTTTAAAAGACATCGAGCGTTTTCGCAGAGCAAAGCAATTTATCCACTCGGGTTTATCCGAAGGAACACTCAAGCCTGTCATTGATCGAAGCTTTAAATTTGAAGAGATAGTGGCAGCGCATCACTATCTGGAGTCAAATCAGCAGATTGGTAAAATAGTGGTCGAACTTGATTAACAGTTCGTAGCTTCCGCTAGTCTCTGGCCGGCGCATAATTCACCGCCAGAACAATAAGAAAAAGGGGTAGTGTATGGTAGTTAGCGATCTTCTCTGGCGGCGACCGCGCCATTACATGGATGTCGATGAAACCCACGACCGCGTGCACTGGGTGGAACTTTTCTTCGATCTGGTCCATGTAGTGACAATTTTCATTCTGGGGAATTACCTGTCCCATCATCTGGGGTGGCAAGGATTCTGGGTGTTTACGGGACTGTTCCTGGCGATTTTCTATGCCTGGGCAGACAGTTCGGTCTATAACTCGCTGTATATCTCCACGGACATGCCGCATCGCGTGGCGATGGCACTTAAGATTGTTACGATGATGACCGTCGCGGCGGCGATTCCTGACGTGGGCGGTGAAGGCTGGACGTATTTCGCGCTGGCCTATGCGTTGAATCGGGCGCTGACGGCCTATCTTTACTGGCGGGCGCGCTGTACCGACAACGCGGCCAATAGGCTGGCGCAGGAACAGGGGCGGAATTTTTTCGTATTGGCCGGGGTGTTCGCGCTGTCGGCTTTTTTACCCACACCGGTCGCCTACTGGGTCTTTGCCGCCGGCGTGGCAGCAATCCAGCTGCAGTACATGCTGCCGCGCGTGGGCACGCTCCGCTTCGAACGCTTTGTGCCTCAACTCGGACACATCTCGGAGCGCTTCGGCCTTCTGATGTTGATCTTGCTGGGTGAAGGCTTCTTTAAACTGGTGGTCACGCTGGCCGAGAAGGGCGTCTACAGCGTCAGCGCGGGTACGCTGTTCAATGTGACCATGGGCGGCTTGTCCCTCTTCGCGCTGGCCTGGACTTATTTCGACTGCGCCGGCAATGAAAAACCGAAGAGCCGCACCAGTGCCGTGCTGCTGAGATACTGGTTTGCTCACATCGTGATTTTGTGGAGTGCGGTGACGATTGGCGTTGCGCTGGCCGGAGAAGTCTACGTCGGCCTGTGGGAGCCTTATCCGCCCGGCTACGCCGCGCTTGGCTCGGTCGGCCTTGCGGTTTTTTTAGCTTCGCTATGGGCGCTGCGTCGAACCGTGACTGATGCCACCGACAAATACCACAGCGGCGGTCTGAGGCTGTTCGGCATTGTCATGGCACTGGTTGTGCTAGCCGTTCATCCCCTCGTACCGTCGATTGTCAGCAACGGGCTTTGGGTCCTGGCGCTGTTCTCGCAGATTGGTGTGCCGATTTTTCTGGCGCTAAGAGATGCGCGCCGGTCTGATAAAATGCTGTGATGGAACATGGCTACGGCCATGCAATTTGACAGATAGCCGCCAGGGATTTGATGGGTTCTTCTTATGCTCATTAAGCCGTAGAACCACATTCTTTTCGGAAGCATTCATCAAGCCGGCCTTTTTGTTTTCGTGATCAGTGATTGTCCGTTGGCGCTGTCCACGCCGGCGATTCGTCCTCAGTTCGCCGTGCGTCCTCCCGCATGGCGTGCCCCAGTGACTCTTCGAGCTTCACGAACAACTCCCCGTAGCGCCGGCCGGTGGCACCTCGGGATGGACCACCTCGCTGACCGTTGGTGCCCTGGGCTTAGACCTGTTTGAGCACAGTCAGAATGCGATTCACAAGGCCACCGGCAGTGACAAGCCCGAAGGCTGGGATCACCAGATCTCCGAAGGGGGCGAGCCTACCTTGCGGTACTCCGCGGCCTACCACCAGTACCTGGATGGCAGTGAGCCGGGCAGCAAGTTCAAGGTGACCTACTTTGGGAGCGTCGGATACCTCACTGAATTTGGCGCCGCCCTGGTGTTCCGGGGAGGGCTGATTTCGTCGCCGGATAACCGCTTCAACCTGGAATTGATGGCCTACGGTGAGCGGGCGCCCAGCGTCTCCGCGGTCGGCGGTCGGGAGAACTACTTCTGGGGTGGCCTGTCGGTGAAGGCCAGGGCCTACAACGCTTTTCTGCAGGGTCAGTTCCGGGATTCTGATCACGAACTCAGTGCCAATGATCTGAATGTGCTGCTAGCGGAAGTCTGGGCCGGTTACACCTACACGCTCTGGGACAACATGGAGCTGAGCTACGTGTTGCGTGTGCAGAGCTCCGAAATCAAGAACGGTACCGGTGATCGCACCCTGGCCTGGGGCGGACTGGTGCTGAGCAAGCGCATTGGCAGTCACTGACAACCGGTGTACATCACCCTGGGAAATACCATGTATACCGCTGAACAATTGGTTTTCAGTAAGAGTAGGGCGCATGGTTGGACTCAGGCATTACTGGAAACGGAGAAACGATATGAGCAACATCGTTGAAGTAAACGACAGCAACTTTGATGCGGCCGTTGGTCGTAACGACAAGCCGGTCCTGGTCGATTTCTGGGCACCCTGGTGCGGCCCGTGCAAGACCGTTGGCCCCATGCTTGAGGAAATCGCCGACGAACTGGGCGATGACCTGGTAGTGGCCAAGGTCAACGTGGATGACAGCCCGGAAACGGCGGCTCGCATGGGAATCCGCAGCATTCCGACCCTGGCGCTGTTCCGCGAGGGCGGCGTGGTGGCCCGGCAGACCGGTGCCGGCAGCCTGGGCCAGTTGCGGGCCTTCGTTAAAGGCAACCTGTAACTCACCGGTCCGAATCAACACCCTCCCGCTATGGGAGGGTGTTTTTGTGTGCCGGTTGCGCTGCCCGCCAATGCTGGTCAGACTTATCCGGGCCCGTTGCCATCATTCAGGTACCCCACGATGAAAGCCCAGGAGCTGCAACTCCTCTATATTTTCGACGCCATCATGACCGAGCGCTCGGTGACCCGAGCCGCCGAGCGTCTGGCCATGACCCAGCCGGCGGTATCCAACGCAATTTCCCGGATGCGCCAGATCTGGAACGACCCGCTGTTTGTCCGCAAAGGTCGTAACATCGAACCGACGTCTTATGCCTTGAGCCTCTGGGACCAGGTGGGCGGGCCCATGTACGCGCTAACCAACGCGGTTTCAGCCACTCAGTTCGACCCCGCCAATTCCAAACGGAAATTTCGCATCGCCGCTACCGACGTGATTGTTGAGATGGTCTGGCGCCAGTTAATCGAATTGCTGGAGCGGGAGGCGCCCGGTGTCGACCTGCACGCGGTCCCGTACACGCCCGATGGCACCTACGACGATCTGCGCGAAGCCCACGTGGACCTGGCGGTTGGCGTTCTGAACCAGCACGACCACAGCCTGCGGAGCACTTGGTTGTTTGAGGGTGGCTACGTGCTGGCGATGCGCGAAGGACATCCGCTGGCGGGTAAGCCGATCACCATGGAGGAATTCCTGGAGGCCCGGCATTTGCTGGTGTCCATGTCGGGCGACGCCCATGGTTTCGTGGACAGCTATCTGGACCAGAAAGGACAAAGCCGCCGGATTGCCGCCACGGTCAATCATTTCTCCATCGTGCCGCAGGTGCTGCGGGAGACCAACCTGATTGCGGCGGTGCCGGAGCTCATCAGTCAGGACTGCGGTTTTGTGAACGGGCTCTGGATGGGAGAGTTGCCCTTTGAGGTTGATCCCACCAGCCTGTACCTGGTCTGGCACGCCCGCCATGACCGGGATCCCGGCATTATCTGGATTCGGGACCACCTCGAGCGCCTGCTGCGGGATCGCTGGCACGAAATCATGACCACCTCGCCCTGCGGGCGGCACCTGAAAGCGGTCTAGCCGGCCAGAGAAGTCGCCGCCACGGATTGTGGCGGCTGGCCAGGTAAGCGCCGGCCGCAACCATGATGGATCCCGCACTTCGGTTCAGCTTCTTCACTGCGGCCTCAGACTGGAAGAAACAAGAAAGGAGATCGCGCTTTCAAAGGTCATGTGTTCTGCGCAACGAAAAAGGGGGCTAACAGCCCCCTCTCGACATTATGCTTCAGCTAACTCTTTCAAGGTAAGGGTAGTCAATATACCCTTCCGCACCCTGGGAGTAAAAAGTCGCCGGATCTGCTTCGTTGAGCTCGGCGCCAAGCTTCAGGCGCTCCGGGAGGTCCGGGTTGGCAATGAAGGGCACGCCAAAGGCGACAGCGTCGGCCAGTCCGGATTCGATGGCTTGTTCTGCTTCTTCACCGGTGTAGCCCATGTTGAGGATCAACTTGCCCTTGAAGTGTTCGCGGACCGGAGTAATGACGTCCGCTTGCTGTTCCCCGAAAAAGTCGCTGCGCATCAAATGAACAAAGGCCAGGCCGTATTCGTTCAGGTGCTTGGCGAGCCAGGTAACCAGACCGACCGGATCACTGTCCTTCATGCTCTGGAAGCTGTTGAGGGGGCTCAGTCGAACACCGACGTTCTCGGAACCGAACACTCCGGATACGGCTTCAATCACCTCCAGCAGAAGTCGGGCGCGATTTTCGATCGGGCCACCGTAGGGGCCTTCTCGATGGTTGGAGCTATCACGCAGGAACTGGTCCAGCAGATAGCCGTTGGCGCCATGAACCTCAACACCGTCAAAGCCGGCGCGCTTGGCATTCTCGGCGGCGGTGCGGAAACCGTCGATGATGGCCGGGATTTCGCTGTCGGCCAGCGCACGAGGAACCGTGTAGGACTTCTTACCTTCCGGTGTGTGCACTTCATCGCTGGTGATGGCAATGGCGCTGGGCGCTACCGGATCCTTGCCGTTGTTTAACACCGGGTGGCAGGCGCGGCCACCGTGAAAGATTTGCAGATAAATCTTGCCACCTTTGGCGTGTACCGCATCAGTGACTTTCTTCCAGCCTTCAACTTGCGCCTCGGAATAGATACCGGGCTCGCGCCAGAAGGCCGAATTGCCTTCGATGGCCATGGTCGCTTCAGTGATGATCAGGCCGGCAGAGGCACGCTGGGCGTAATATTCAACCATCATATCCGTGGGAACGTGATCAGCGTCGGCACGGACGCGGGTGAGGGGGGCCATGAAGACCCGATTGGCCAATTCACTGGCGCCCATTTTCAGGGGAGTAAAAAGTGTGTTCATAGCATCCTCGGGAAATTTTGTGTACAAGAGCTGGTAGCATATCCGCCCGTTGGCCGGGCGGACTAATTCGGACGAGATATATCAATCATCATCCTGACTTATACGACAGGCTGTTCATCTTTTCCTCCGGACAAGCGATCCGGAGGAAAAAAGCCGCCGGCAATCATTGCATTCATCAGTTCGCCTACTTTTGCACGCAGGTCATCCCTCAACAACCTCATTGCCGGCGTTATTGACTGTCGGGTAGGACAAATCAGCCACAGCTCGGATACCGGCGGCGCATAGCCCGGCATGATGGTGGTGACACGGCCTGCAAGCAGATCATCCGACATATCAAGACACGATTTTATCGCAAGACCGCGGCCAGAAACGCACCACCGGCGAACCAGATCGCCATCGTTTGAGGCGCGATCGCCCGTCATTTTGACTCGATATTCCTCGTCTCCGCGTTTGAACGTCCAGAGGTCAAATGGGATGTCCTGCAACTGATAGAACAGCCCGTTGTGGTTCTCAAGGTCATCAGGATGAATGGGGCGACCATGACGCGACAGGTAATCAGGAGATGCGCAAAGCAGGCGCGGCACATCGCAAATTTTGAAGCCATACAGGTTGGTGTCACTGGGCGCGCCGTAGCGAAGCGCCATGTCGACCGAATCCCGGTAAAAGTCCACGTTGGTGTCAGTAATCTGAACTCTGAGGTTCAAACCTGGATGCGTTGCCATCAATTCGTCGATCCAGGGCACAACGCGGTTACGACCAAGATCGGATGAAACCGAAAGCCGGATTTCGCCTGTTACAGAGTCAACTTCAGATCGAAGGTTCTGTTGCGCCTGGCTCAACAAGTCAATCGCTTGCTTGCAGTAAGGCAAGTATTTCTCGCCGGCGGCAGACAACCGTAACCTTCGCGTGGAGCGTACGAATAACTCTACACCCAGCTCCTGTTCTACGCGCTTTACTGCGGCGCTGGCTGTGGCAGCTCGCATATCAAGACTGGTGGCGGCAGCGGTAATGTTGCGGAATTCAGCGACCCTCAAAACCACGATCAGATCATCAAGACTCATTTTCAAAAATTCTTTGAATATGTTTAACAAATTTTCCCGTTTACCCGAGTGTAAACGGCGACCATACTGTGCGCTACTCGAAAATCATTGCGGAGACAGATAATGAAAGCTGTTGGATATCGGGAATCTCTTCCTATCGAAAACCCTGATGCGCTGCAAAATGTTGAGATGGAACGTCCCGTCGCAAAAGGCCGGGACCTGTTGGTCAGAGTCAAAGCCATCGCCGTGAACCCCGTTGACTTCAAGGTACGCCAGCAGGCAGAGCCCGAACCAGGCCAGATCAAAGTACTTGGATGGGATGCCGTTGGAGAGGTAGTGGCAATAGGCGAGGGCGCTTCACTCTTCAAAGAAGGTGACACCGTATTTTATGCCGGTGACGTTACCCGTCAGGGCTGCAACGCTGAATACCAGGTTGTCGATGAGCGTCTGGTTGGTCGGAAGCCTGCCAGCCTGTCCGACGCCGATGCTGCGGCGTTGCCCCTGACCACGATAACAGCATGGGAAATGCTGTTTGACCACCTGCAACTTGAGCGACAGTTGGCTGGGTCCATCACTCCAAGCGACGATGTGGTACTTGTGATTGGCGCCGCAGGAGGCGTGGGTTCAATTCTCGTTCAATTGATCAAACAGCTGACTGGCGCAAAAGTACTCGCTACGGCATCTCGCCCAGAATCGAAGGCCTGGGTTGAATCATTGGGTGCGGATTTTGTTTTGAATCACCGTGAACCCTTGCAGCCCCAGATCGAAACACTGGTGTCTGCCGGCAAAATTGGTTCTGTAACCCATGTGGCCAGTCTTAACGCCACAGATCAATACTTCGGCGATTATGTGGCGGTGCTTAAGCCGTTTGGAAAGATTGCCATGATCGACGATCCTGCAAGTCTTGACGTAATGAAGATCAAGCCGAAGAGTCTGTCATTACACATTGAATTCATGTTCGCCCGCTCAATGCACCAGGCGGATGATATGCAGGTTCAGCACGACTTGTTGAATGAGGTCTCACGGCTTGTGGATCAAGGGTTCATCCGCACAACTGCAGGTAAGTACCTCGGAGCGATCAACGCCGAGAATCTACGTGCCGCACACGCCGAACTGGAATCAGGAACCGCCGTTGGCAAGATTGTGCTGGAGGGTTTTGCCTGACGGGTTCTACCCCGTTACTGCGGGCATTCCTAAGAAGAGTCACTCTTAAAGAACCCGGCAAACGATCAAGTTGCCCCATTGCTTCAGCACTTGGATCGCCAGCAATGGGGCTATAGATCTTATTTGGATTCGCCCCGGTATACTAGTCTACAAAAAGAGCACAGGGTAAATTTATCAGCCGATTAGATACTTCGCATGGAAGCGAAGGTGCTCCTCAATAAAACTGGCGATGAAGTAGTAGCTGTGGTCGTACCCTTCATGCCGGTTCAGTTCCAGCGGATAGCCACTTTGTTTGGCAGCGGCCTCCAGCATTTCCGGCTTCAACTGCTCGGTCAGGAAGTTGTCCGCTTCGCCTTGGTCCACCAACGCCGGCACAAACTTGCTCGCCTTTTGCATCAGCAAGCTGGCGTCGTACTCGGCCCAGCTGGCGGTGTCTTTACCGAGGTAAGCGCCAAAGGCCTTCTTACCCCACGGGCAATTGACCGGGTTACTGATCGGGCTGAACGCCGAGACGGACTGGAAACGCTCCGGGTTGCGCAGTGCCAGCACCAACGCACCATGCCCGCCCATCGAGTGGCCAAAGATGGAACGCTGATCGCTCACCGGGAACATATCTTCAATCAGTGCCGGTAATTCGTTGAGCACGTAATCGTACATCCGGTAATGCTTGCTCCAGGGTTCCTGAGTCGCATTTACATAGAACCCGGCGCCCTTACCCAAGTCGTAGCCTTCATCATCGGCGACATCGTCCCCGCGCGGGCTGGTGTCCGGGGCAACAATGGCGACACCCAGTTCGGCAGCCATGCGATGCGCACCGGCTTTTTGCATGAAGTTTTCATCGGTACAGGTCAGCCCGGACAACCAATACAGCGCTGGCACCTTTTTGCCATTGGAGGCCTGCGGCGGCAGGTAGATAGCAAACCGCATCGAACAGTTCAACGTCTCGGAGTGATGACTGTACTGCTTGTGCCAACCACCAAAACTTTTATTACTGCTCAGATTTTCAATAGTCATTGCAACCTCTCAACAAAACGGTCGCCCGCCTGACTGGCAGGCGACCAGATTTCATTACTTGTCGTAGTGAATAACGGTACGGATGCTCTTGCCTTCGTGCATCAGATCAAACGCCTTGTTGATATCTTCCAGCCCCATGGTGTGGGTGATGAAATCGTTCAACTTGAATTCACCTTGCATGTACCGCTCAACGATGCCCGGCAGCTCGGAACGGCCCTTCACGCCACCAAAGGCAGAGCCTTTCCAGACCCGACCGGTCACCAGCTGGAACGGACGCGTGGAAATTTCCTGGCCGGCGCCCGCAACACCGATAACCACCGACTCACCCCAGCCTTTGTGGCAGCATTCCAGTGCTGAACGCATTACATCTACGTTGCCGATGCACTCGAAGGAATAATCCACACCGCCGTCGGTCAGTTCTACGATCACTTCCTGAATCGGCTTGTCGTAATCTTTCGGGTTGATGCAGTCGGTCGCGCCCAACTGGCGGGCCAGCTCAAATTTGCTCTCGTTGATGTCGATAGCAATGATGCGGCTGGCTTTAGCCATGGTGGCACCAATCACCGCCGACAGGCCGATGCCGCCCATACCGAAGATGGCCACGGTAGCGCCCTCTTCTACTTTGGCGGTGTTCATCACCGCACCCATGCCGGTGGTTACGCCACAACCGAGCAAGCACACTTCTTCCAATGGCGCTTCTTTGTTCACTTTTGCCAGAGAAATCTCGGGCAGTACGGTGTACTCGGAGAAGGTTGAGCAACCCATGTAGTGATAGATCGGCTCGCCGTTTAACGAGAAACGAGTGGTGCCGTCTGGCATCAGGCCCTTGCCCTGGGTTTCACGAATCTTCCCGCACAGGTTGGTTTTACCAGAGGTGCAGAATTTACATTCGCCGCACTCAGGGGTGTACAGCGGAATAACGTGGTCACCCACTTTCAGGCTTGTAACGCCTTCGCCTACCGACTCAACAATACCGCCGCCTTCGTGGCCGAGAATGGTCGGGAAAATGCCTTCGGGATCTTCGCCAGACAAGGTAAACGCATCGGTATGACACACACCGCTAGCGATCACCCGGATACGTACTTCGCCAGCTTGAGGCGGCATCACATCCACTTCTTCAATGGACAGAGGTTGTTTCGGGCCCCAGGCGATAGCGGCTTTAGATTTGATGGTCTGAGTCATGTTGTGTGCTCCAGATTTTGTCGGGCTTCGGCAGGTTCTTCTGCCATGTTGATGGGATCACTGTATTATTATTCTTAAGATAGATAATCGGCCAATTAAGCAAATCACCTTTACTGTATAGTAACAATGAATCGTATTTTGTTTGCTGGCGGCATTTTGTATCTAAGCTCACCCAAGTCGTAACGCAAGGAACTGAACATGTTTATTTGGGAAGGGGTCAGTGAGTTTGTGGCGGTCGCGGAAGCCGAAAGTTTTACCGCTGCGGCGAAACGATTGGGCATTTCCACAGCTCAGGTGAGCCGGCAGGTCAGCGCACTGGAATCCCGGCTTTCGACCAAACTGCTGTATCGCACCACCCGCAAGGTTTCGGTGACGGAAGCCGGCCAAACCTACTACCAGTATTGCCGCCAGGTACTCGATGGTCTGGAAGAGGCCGAGCGGGCCATGACCAACCTGCAACTTATCCCCAAGGGAAAATTACGGCTGACCGCACCGGTGACCTATGGCGAGAAGGTGATCGCCCCCTTGGTGAACGATTTCATCCTGCGCTACCCGGAGTTGGAGGTGCAGCTGAATCTGACCAACCAGAAGCTGGATCTGGTCGGTGGCGGTTACGATTTGGCGATTCGGCTGGGAAAACTGGAAGATTCATCCATGATGGCCAAGCGGTTGTCGTCACGAACCTTATACGTGTGCGCCTCGCCGGAATACTTATCCACCTATGGTGTGCCGCATTCGCTTTCGGAACTGGACCGGCACAATTGTTTGCAAGGCAATCTGGATTACTGGCGCTTTCAGGACCGAGGTAAGCCCTACAACGTTCGCGTTAAAGGCAACATGAAGTGCGACAGCGGTTGGGCGTTGCTGGACGCGGCCCTGAAAGGCATCGGGATCGTGCAACTTCCCGATTATTACGTTCAGCCGTCATTGGCCTGTGGAAAACTTATGAACTTGCTGGAACATTATCAAGAAGCCGACGATGGAATCTGGGCGATTTATCCACATAACCGGCATTTATCCCCAAAAGTGCGGATGCTGCTGGATTTCCTGGACGAATCGTTAAGTTAAATTCTGTGGGGCAGTAGTTTTGTCAGTTTGTCCAAATGCGCCGTTTGGCCTGCGTCAGTTTCGCGGCGGTCTCCAGCCGTACATATACCAAACGCCTCTGGTCATCCGCCGCGTCGCAACTCCCTGACACCCCGACCCAGCTTGCGGCGCAACAGGGCCCGCAGGGTCACCCCATCCGAGTACCCGACCTGTGCGGCGACTTGGTCGACGCTCGCGTTTCCGGTGCGCAAGAGATGGACGGCATGCTCCACGCGCAGGTCCTGGAAATACGACAGCGGTGTCTTGCCCAAAACGCTTTGCAGCCGCCGCGCCAAGGTGCGCTCGCTTGTGCCCGCGGCGCTGGCGGCCTCGGCCAGCGAGAACCCCTTCGCGAGCCGACTTCTGGCCCAGCACTCGAAGCGCTCCACCACCGGGTCGGCATGCGCAAGGTGGTCGGGAATCACGAACTCGGCTTGCGAACTGCGTGTCTCGACCAGCAGATAGCGTGCCACCAGGGCAGCCAGCGCCGGACTGCGCTCCCGGATGATGCGCAAGGCCAGGTCGACGTGGGCCAAAGCGGCACCCGCGGTGGTGAAGCGTGTCGAGTTCACGATCATGCGTGACTCGTCCAGCGTGACGTTCGGATAGCGCTGCCGAAACATCGGCCCCAGCCACCATGACGTCGTCGCACGATGCCCATCAAGCAGGCCACTCTCTGCAAGTAAGAAACTACCGGAGCAGGCGGCACCAAGGTGCGCGCCAGCGGTGGACCACTGCTGTAGCATGGCGACCGCATCGGGCACGTCGGGGCGTGTGAGCCGAGCCGAGAGCGTGTCAGGCATCTTGTCACCAAACGCGGGCACGAGCACGACGTCTGGTTCCGGCACACCACGCGCAGTGACCACGGGGACCGTCAAGCCTTGCGCAGTTCGGATGCGACGCCGCACGCCCACCAGCGTGAGCTCTATGTGCGCGGGAGCCTGTGGCAGCGAGCCCGCCATCGCATTAGCCAAGCCCACTGTGTCGGTGAGCGCCGCAAGCCCCAGATCAAACACGCCATCACAAACAAGGATGTGGAGTTTCATGGCAATAATGATATCAAAGTTGTCATTATTGTCTATAGAGATGGCTGTCATGACGACTTAGACTGCAGGCTCGTTGATCCATTCACCTAACCCATTTACCCAAAGGATTACAGTATGACCAAGCTCGCCCTGTTTGTTCGCCTCGAAGCCAAACCTGGCCAGGAGGCTGCGCTTGCCGACTTCCTGGCCAGCGCTCTGCCGCTCGCCAACGCCGAGTCCGGCACCACTGCCTGGTTCGCATTGAAGTTTGGCCCTTCGACGTTCGGTGTGTTTGATGCCTTTGCCGATGAGGCAGGTCGCCAGGCACATCTGAACGGCGAGATCGCCGCGGCCTTGATGGCCAACGCCGCGACCTTGCTCAGTTCTCCGCCCAATATCGAGAAGGTCGAACTGCTTGCAGCCAAACTGCCTGCATGACAACCCGGCCTTGACTCAATCAGGTCACGCTGCGTAGGGCCACACGGCCCTACGCAGCCCCCCCTCGATTGCCGGGGGGATGTTCGGCGACAATTAGGATGACCAGTTGGCGACAATTCTCTTGGCAGCCAGCCTTCTGATTTTAACAAGGTCGATAATACTGATGCCTGTAGTTGCCCCAACTAAACTGAGCACCATCTTGCCAGTTCAGCCCGGTATTCCCCGGTGGCATTTCAGACTCTTGTGCGGGTGGCTGCGATTATAGTCTCAGATCCATTTCGGCAATCTGGCCATCACTGTGGCTGGATCAGGAAGGTCGTACAGGTATACATCGCCCCGCTTAAACGCCTTCACAAAAGCCTCCGCTATGCCGTTACTATGAGGGCTTCGCGCGGGTGTGATATACACCACAAAACCCAGAGCGGATGCGAAGACTCGCGTTTCTTTGGCAATGTAGCAGTTGCCATTATCCGTCAGCCATTCCAGAGATTGTGGCACCCACTTCGACTAGCCGAACCGGTATTTCGGGCTTTCCCGCAGTACTCCTGTTACCTGCCCGCTGAACTGGTGGCTGGATTATCAGGCCACATCTCCAAAGGTCCTGCGCCAGTCACGAGGGCTTACGTGGTGACGTTGCTTGAAATGCTGCCGGAATGACGTTGCTGTGTGGAAGCCGATTCTTTCCGAGATGGCTTCCACAGACAGCGATGTGGTCTCCAGCAGTTCCCGTCCTCGCCGAAGTCGTTCACTCACCAACCACTCCACTACCGTCATGCCGGTGGCTCTCTGGAAATGGCGGGTGAAGGTGCGCCGGCTCATGGCGGTGCGGGCGGCCAGTTCATCGATTGTGTGTGTTTCGGCCAGATGTTCCCGCAGATAGTCAAGTAGTCGGTTGATATGCGCATCCTGAGTGGAAATCGCGACCGGCTGCTCAATGAACTGAGCCTGGCCACCTTCCCGGTGCGGCGGAACAACCATCAGGCGGGCAAGGGTATTGGCGGTCCTGGCACCGTAATACTCCCGCACCAGAAACAGGCAGCAATCCAGCCCCGCCGCTGTGCCAGCGGACGTGACCAGCCGGTCATCCTTCACATAGAGGGCGTTGGTATCCAGATTCACCTGTGGAAACCTATTGAGGAAGTCCTGTTCTGCCAGCCAGTGGGTCGAGGCTCTCTTGTTATCCAGCAAACCCGCATAGGCCAGCGCATAGGTGCCGTAGCAAAGGCCTACCACATGTGCGCCCCGTTCATGGCAGCGGGTGAGAGCCTCCGCCAATTGCGGCGGTGGGGCTTCGCTCAGATCGTGCCAGCCGGGTACTACGGCAATATCAACCGCATCCAATAATTCCAGCCCGCCATCTGGCTGAACGGTCATGGCCCGTTCGGATGTGAGGGGCTTGCCGTCTGGGGTGATAATCAGCAACTCGAACAAGGGGCCGTCGGGCAAGGCAATACTGAACACCATGTAAGGAACAGAGAAATGGAAGGGGCTGAATTGTGGGTGAAGGATAAGCCCGACTTTCGGTAGCGCCACGGTGTCACTCCTGTGGTTCATTTAACCCGATGATAACTGCTTGGCCTGATTCTTTCGATCATTGTCTTTCAGGTCAATATTGGTGGTGATCACATCTCCGTAGACTTACTCCATCAACGAACACCCTGTTGGAGGATAAATACCATGTTGATCAAAACTTTCGCTGGCGCCCTGATGCTTGCTTCGACTGTTTTTACTGGCGCTGCTTTCGCCGAATCGTATACCCGGGAGCCCAGCCACCAGATACAGCAAATCCGCAATGCCACCATCAAGGTTACATACGGAGAGACCACCTTTCTGATTGATCCTATGCTGGCCGAACAAGGAGCTTACCCGGGCTTTCCGGACACTTACCGCAGTGAGCTGCGTAATCCTTTGGTGGGCTTGCCCATGGCCGCTGAGGATGTGATTGAGGGTACCGATGCGGTGATCGTTACCCATACCCACCTGGACCACTGGGACGATGCCGCCCAGAAGCTGTTGCCGAAGAACATTCCCCTGTTTGTGCAGAACGGGGCGGATGCCGAGCTGATCCGCTCACAAGGCTTCAAGGATGTGCGTATTCTGGATGGCGAGGCCGAATTCGGCGGCGTGATACTCCATAAAACCGGCGGCCAACACGGCTCCAATACCCTTTATGCCATTCCCGAGCTGGCCAAGGCGCTCGGTGAAATCATGGGTGTGGTTTTTGAAGCCGAGGGGCAGGAAACCACTTACGTGGTAGGCGATACCGTGTGGCGTGATGAAGTGGTTCAGTCATTGGAGCGCTTTCAGCCGGACGTTGTTGTGTTGAATGCCGGGGCGGCGGAACTGACAGGCTTTGAGGGCGACTCGATCATCATGGGCAAAGAAGATACCCTGCGAGTGCACCGAGCTTTACCAGATGCGGACATTGTCGCCGTGCACATGGATGCGGTGAACCATATGACCCTGAGCCGTGAAGAGCTGGCAGAGTTCGTGGAGAACGAGGGGATTGATGAGCGGGTATTGATCCCGGCGGATGGTGAGATTCTTTCTTTCTGACCAGAACACCTCTGAAACAAATGATCCAATGAGGAACAGTCAAATGAGCAAGCGAGCCGTTATTGTTGTCGATATCCAAAATGAGTACTTTGCCTCCGGCAAACTGCCTCTGGTGAACATTGAACAGGCAGCCGCCAAGGCTGCCCAGGTGATAGATACAGCGCGTCAGAACAAAGACCTGCTGGTGCATGTTCACCATGAGTTTCCGGACCCGGATGCGCCTGTATTCACCCCGGGTACAAACGGCATCAACATCCACAAATCCGTGGCACCAAAAGGTGATGAGCCGGTGATTCTGAAGAATTATCCCAACTCATTCCTGAAAACCAACCTGAAAGAGCTGCTGGATGCCAGCGACATTGAGGAAGTGGTTGTGATCGGTGCCATGAGTCACATGTGCATCGAAGCCACCAGCCGAGCCGCTTCAGATTTTGGCTACAAGGTCACTGTGCTGGAAGATGCTTGCGCCACGATGGACCTGGAGTTCAACGGCGTGAAGGTGCCGGCGGCACAGGTTCATGCCACGGCTATGGCGGCTCTTGGGTTTGCCTATGCGAGTGTCCAGTCCACCCGGGATTACCTGTGAGGATCTTGCTCTTCGTATCTGTCGGGTGGTTGCTCCCGTAAACTGAAGCCGACCGGCCAGAAACATTTCAGCCGGTCGTTTCAGTGGTATCGTTCGGCCCGGATCTATTGCTGGACGGCCTCATATGTTGCGCGCAGATTCCAAAAATCTGAACGTTCGCTTTGCGACCACAGCGCACCGTAACTGCCAGAAATACGCAGTCCCAAAGGTCGGCTTTTTATCAAAGAGCGGCCGATTCTGCTGACCTATGGCACCATAGTTTTGCCAAAGCGCTCAAACGATGTTCGCAATACCAGTTCGCTGCCTTTTTTTAATTTGATGATAGGGCTAAAAAGTTAACTTTCGGACCCTATAATTCGAGCTTGTAGGACTAAACGTAACTATTTTTGAAAGTTCCTTTGGTTTAGCGGGAGAAAGCCCTGCCAATCTCTTGCTCTAAAGGCTTGTTTTATGGGTTTCAGGCAGCCACCCACCCAAAAGTGACGAAATTAAAATGGGATAGATTCTTGTACTGAGCCATAACGGGCTGCGTCCTCTGTTGATTCGGAGGTCATAAAGGGAAACGTCTGGATAAGCCCCGTAAGGTAGCGAAACCGGCGGGCTATAGCAATTGGAGCAAACCGGGGTGGGGCGGAAATTGCTGTGTGACGGTTTCTGCGGAGGGCCCCCGGACCGTATAAAGGATGATTTTTTACCCATTTGTAAGATAGAATAGCCGCCCAAATTTTCGGGCAGCTAAGCACACAGGGGCAGCGCATCCATGTTTAATCGTGATATGAAAATCGCCGGCTTTGACGACGAACTCTGGAACGCCATGCAGGCGGAGGAAAAGCGTCAGGAAGCTCACATCGAGTTGATTGCGTCAGAAAACTACACCAGCCCCCGGGTGATGGAAGCGCAGGGCAGTGTGCTGACCAACAAATACGCCGAGGGTTATCCGGGCAAGCGCTACTACGGCGGCTGTGAGTTCGTGGACATTGCTGAAGAGCTGGCGATTGAGCGTGCCAAGGAGCTGTTCGGTGCTGCCTACGCCAATGTGCAGCCACACTCCGGTTCCCAGGCCAACTCTGCGGTCTTCATGGCGCTTCTCAAACCCGGTGATACCGTGCTCGGTATGAGTCTCGCCCACGGCGGTCACCTGACCCACGGTGCCAGCGTTAACTTTTCGGGCAAAATTTATACCGCCGTGCAGTACGGCCTGAATCCGGAAACCGGGCTGATCGATTACGACGAAGTGGAAGCCCTGGCGGTTGAGCACAAGCCAAAAATGATCATCGCCGGTTTCTCGGCGTACTCCCAGGAGCTGGACTTCGCACGCTTCCGTGAGATTGCGGACAAGGTCGGTGCCTACCTATTTGTCGACATGGCTCACGTTGCAGGGCTGGTGGCCGCTGGTGTCTATCCGGATCCGGTTCCCCACGCCCACGTGGTTGCCACCACGACCCATAAGACCCTTCGTGGTCCCCGCGGCGGTCTCATCCTCGCCTGCGACGACGCTGATCTTCACAAGAAACTGAACTCGGCTGTCTTCCCCGGTGGCCAGGGTGGCCCCCTGATGCACGTCATTGCTGCCAAGGCGATCTGCTTCAAGGAAGCCATGAGTGAAGCATTCAAAACCTACCAGAAGCAGGTCGTGAAGAATGCGTCCGCCATGGCCGAGGTGTTCGTTGAGCGCGGTTTTGATGTGGTTTCCGGTGGCACCAAGAACCACCTGTTCCTGCTGAGCCTGATCAAACAGGACATTACCGGTAAAGACGCCGATGCTGCGCTCGGACGTGCTCACATTACGGTGAACAAGAACGCCGTTCCGAATGACCCGCGCTCACCGTTTGTGACTTCAGGCCTCAGGATTGGTACCCCTGCGATCACGACTCGTGGCTTTGGTGAAGCGGAGTGCCGTGAGCTGGCCGGCTGGATCTGCGATATTCTCGACAATCTCGAAGATGATGCGGTCAATGCGCGGGTCCGTGGACAGGTTGAAGCCCTGTGCGCTCGCTTCCCGGTATACGCTGGCTAAACTTCAGGCACAAAGGCCGGGTGGCCCCCAGGGCTGCCCGGTGATCCTGCATCCGGTGATTCGTCCCCGGCTTTTCCGGAGTTCCCGACTATGCACTGTCCTTTCTGTGGTGAAGCAGATACCAAAGTGATCGATTCCCGGCTGGTTGCCGAGGGCGATCAGGTGCGTCGCCGCCGGGAATGCCTGTCGTGCCGCGAGCGGTTCACCACGTTTGAATCCGCTGAGCTGGTGATGCCCAGAGTGGTCAAGCAGGATGGTACCCGCCAGCCGTTCGACGAAGAAAAGCTACGCTCGGGCATTATGAAAGCGCTTGAAAAGCGGCCGGTCAGCATTGAGGAAATTGATGCTGCCTTGAATCGCATCCGGTTCCGTCTGCGCGCCAGCGGAGAGCGTGAGATCAAGTCCATGCAACTGGGCGAAGAGGTGATGACCGAATTGCGCCAGTTGGACAAGGTGGCCTACGTGCGGTTTGCCTCGGTGTACCGGAGTTTCCAGGACATTAACGAATTCAAGGAAGAAATCGAGCGGTTGTCGGTGAACACCGGAGAAGATCCGGTGGATGTGGCCAAGGTATTGGCCGATAACCATTCCTCCAAAGGCAAGGCATGATCGACAACCGCGATACCGCATTCATGGCCCGCGCGGTGCAGTTGGCCTGGCGCGGACGTTACTCCACGCACCCGAACCCCCGGGTTGGGTGCGTGATTGCCCGCGATGGTCGTGTCCTGGGTGAGGGCTGGCATGAGCGTGCTGGTGAAGCTCATGCCGAGACCCGGGCGCTCAGCCAGGCCGGTCCGGCGGCCCGTGGTGCCACCGCGTATGTCACCCTGGAGCCCTGCAGTCATTTCGGGCGCACTCCGCCCTGTGCCAAGGCCTTGATAGAAGCCGGCGTGGCCCACGTCTTCGCGGCCACCAAGGACCCCAACCCCTCGGTTTCCGGACGTGGTCTGGAAATGCTCAGGGAGGCGGGCATCCGTGTCACGGAAGGCCTGTTGGCGGACGAAGCCATACGCCTTAACCCGGGCTTCATGAAACGGATGAATTCCGGTCGCCCGTACGTACGGCTGAAAATGGCCGCGAGCCTGGATGGTCGCACAGCTATGGCGTCGGGAGAGAGCCAGTGGATCACCGGCGCGGCAGCCCGCCAGGACGTGCAGCGTTTGCGGGCCATCAGTGACGCTATCCTGACCGGCGTGGGCACGGTCCTGGCCGATGACCCGTCTCTGACCGTAAGGCGGGCGGAACTTGGTGATATCGGCGATGCTACCGAGCCCTCGCGTCAGCCGCTGCGAGTGATTGCGGACCGCGACGCGAGGACGCCTCCGGGAGCGAGAATCCTGCAGGGTGGTAACGTGCAGGTTTTTTGTGCCTCTCCGACATTGGCGACGGCGCCAGCCCAGGACCTTGCAGCGCTGGGGATCAGCCTTACCGGTGTGGCCTGGAAAGACAATGGTATTGACGTCAGCGAGCTGCTCGATGCCCTGGGTGACCTGGGCATCAATGAGCTGCTGGTAGAGGCAGGGCCGACCCTGGCCGGAACGTTTATTGATGAACGCCTGGTGGATGAGCTCTGGTTATACCAGGCGCCGGTGTTCCTGGGCAGCACAGGCCGACCGACGGCCCATCTGCCTCTTGAGTCCATGGCGGATAAAGTACAATGGAAGGTACTGGATCGTCGTATGGTGGGTGAGGATCAGCGTCTGATCCTGGCGCCACGGTAACTTTTCAAATTCACGGTTTGTACACCCCGTCAGCAGGGGTAGGGAACCGCAAGGGTGCAACAACCTATGGCACTGAACAGCATAGAAGACATCATTGAAGATATCCGTCAGGGCAAAATGGTTATCCTGATGGATGACGAAGACCGCGAAAACGAAGGGGATCTGGTCATGGCGGCGGAGCATTGCACGCCGGCAGCCATCAACTTTATGGCGCGGTTCGGGCGCGGCCTGATCTGTATGCCGATGACCCGCGACCGGTGCGAACAGTTAGGCCTTCCCCTGATGGTGCAGCGGAATGCTTCGGGGTTCGGAACCAAGTTCACCCTGTCCATTGAAGCCACAGAAGGCGTCACCACCGGCATATCGGCGGCCGACCGTGCCCGTACGGTACAAGCCGCAGTCGCAAAGAACGCCAAGGCTTCCGATCTGGTCCAGCCTGGGCATATTTTTCCCCTGATGGCGGATCCGGGCGGCGTGCTGAGCAGGGCCGGGCACACCGAGGCATCCTGTGACCTGGCGGCACTGGCAGGCTGCGAACCCGCAGGTGTGATCTGTGAGATCATGAATGATGATGGTTCCATGGCCCGTCGCGAGGATCTCGAGAAGTTTGCACAAGAGCACGACCTCAAGATCGGCACCATCGCCGACCTGATTCACTACCGCACCCTGAACGAGCGCACCATTGAGTGCGTCGAGAAGTACGACCTGGACACGGAATACGGTGTGTTCAATCTGCGCACCTACCGCGACAGCATCCAGGGTTCCACGCATCTGGCCATGGTCATGGGCGATATCCAGCCACAGGATCCGGTACTGGTGAGGGTGCATATCACCGATACCCTGCGCGATCTTCTGGGTGCCCGCCGTGCGGATTCCCGTAGCTGGCCGTTGCATCATGCGCTGGAAAAAGTCGCCGAAGAAGGCCGTGGCGTCGTGGTGCTGCTCAACAGCGCGGAAGACAACTACAACCTTGAAGACCGTATTCACGAGTTCTTTGGTGAAGAGCGCAAAGCGGCGTCAAAGGGCAGTTCCGGTGTGTATTTCACCGTGGGCACCGGCTCACAGATCCTGCGGGACATTGGTGTGGGAAAAATGCGCCTGCTGAGTCCCCCGATCAAGTTCTCCGCCATTTCCGGCTTCGATCTGGAAGTGGAAGAATACGTTCCCTATACCCCTGAATGATGAACCTGGCGGCTCAGAGTGATTAGCCGCCCGTTAAGGAGCCATACATGGCAGAGATCAAAGTAATTGAAGGCGATTTTACCCAGTGCAGCGGTCGTTACGCTCTGGTTGTCGGTCGTTTCAACGGATTTGTGGTAGAGAGCCTGGTTGAGGGCGCTATTGATACCCTGCGGCGTCACGGTATTGCCAACGACGATATCACCCTCGTTCGCGTGCCCGGTGCCTACGAGATGCCGCTGGCAGTGAAACGCGTGGCAGAAACCGGCAATCACGACGCGATTATCGCACTCGGTGCCGTTATCCGCGGTGGAACCCCGCATTTTGACTATGTGGCTGGCGAAGCTTCCAGTGGCCTGGGTGCTGTCAGCCTTGAAACCGACGTGCCTGTCACGTTCGGCGTGCTGACCGTGGATTCCATCGAACAGGCAATTGAGCGCTCTGGCACGAAAGCTGGCAATAAAGGTGCCGAAGCCGCCATTACCGCGCTGGAAATGGTTAGCCTGTTCAAGAAGCTGGGTGAGTGATGAGCATAACGGAAGACACTTCCCCGCAGCCTGGCGCAACAGGGCAGCCGAAAGCCGGCGATCGCCGCCGCGCCCGTGCCCTGGCCATGCAGGGCCTCTACCAGAGGCACTTCAGCAAGAGCCCGGTCTCGGACATTGAAGCTGAGTTCATGGTCGATAACGACATGAGCAAGGTAGACACCCTCTACTTCCGCGATCTCCTTCGCGGCGTGCACAGGGAACAGGCTGAGCTCGACAGGCTGCTGGAACCGTTTCTTGACCGGCCGTTGCACGAAGTGGACCCGGTCGAGCTGGCGATTGTCCGGCTGGGGGCCTATGAGCTCAAACATCGTCTCGACGTGCCCTATAAGGTGGTGATCAATGAGGGCATCGAAATGGCGAAGAAATTCGGTGGCACCGAGGGACATAAATTCGTTAACAGCATCCTCGACAAGCTGAGCCGCCGTCTGCGGCTGGCAGAAACCCGTCCGCGGTAAGGTATGGGCGAGTTTGAACTGATACGCCGGTATTTCAGTTCCCTGGCCGGAGAAGCCAGTTCGCCCTCGCTGGTGCTTGGTCCGGGTGACGATTGCGCGATCCAGCGTGTGCCCTCGGGTCATGACCTCGTGTTTTCGCTTGATACCCTGGTTGAGGGGGTTCATTTTCCCGTCGGCTACGACCCCGTTCATCTGGGCTGGCGTGCGCTGGCCGCTGCCGCCAGTGATCTCGCCGCCATGGGCGCCCGCCCGGTCTGTTTTACCCTTGCGCTCACGTTACCCCACGCGGATCCCAAGTGGCTCCAGGGGTTTGCTGATGGCCTGAAACAAGCCGCCGGCTGCTTCGGTTTGGCGTTAGCGGGAGGCGACACCACCCGGGGGCCATTGACGCTGTCCCTGCAGGTTCACGGGGAGGTGCCTCAGGGGCAGGGAATCCTGCGCTCGGGCGCCCGGCCTGGAGATCTGGTGGCGGTGACTGGCGCGCTGGGGGCAGCGGGTGCGGCTCTGGCCTACCTGGATGTTCTGCAGCCCACCGCCGATCAGGAAGCAATCCTGCGGTGCTACCACCGCCCCCAGCCCCGGCTTGACCTGGGCGTACAGTTACGGGGTCTGGCCAGTGCTGCCATCGATATATCGGACGGACTTCTGGCGGATCTTGAACACATACTGGATGCCTCTTGCGTGGGTGCCGAGCTTGATGTTGCAGCTGTGCCGGTTTCGGCTGCGTTGGTTCGACTGGTCGGAAAGGGCGAGGCGCTCCGGTTGGCTCTCCAGGCCGGGGACGACTATGAGCTGTGTGTGACGATTTCGCCAGATGTCTGGACGCGCATGTCTCCCCTCCTGCAGAAGGAACTGACAATTATTGGTAAGGTGAACGAAGGGCAAGGGATTACCGGCCCCGGCGTGTCAGCCAAGGCACATGGATACGATCATTTCAGGAGCGCTACATGAGCAGTGACAACGATTTTCAGGAACCGGAATTCGCAGAAGCGCTGTTGCCACCGGGATTCCTGAAAGATCCTGTCCATCTGCTGGCGTTCGGATTTGGCAGTGGCGCCGCCCCGCGGGCACCCGGTACCTGGGGGAGTCTCGCTGCCATTCCGATGTGGTTCACGATCGCCTGGCTGCCGACACCGGCTTACTGGGTCGCGGTAACCATCGCGTTTGTGATTGGTATCTGGCTGTGTGGAAAAACCGCGCGGGATCTTAAAGTTCATGATCACGGCGGTATTGTCTGGGACGAGTTCGTTGGCATGTGGATCGCGCTGGCCCTTATTCCTGACAACATCTACGGCGTTCTGACCGCCTTCGTACTCTTTCGGCTCTTCGATGTGGCGAAGCCATGGCCGATCGGGTGGATTGACCGCGTGGCCCCGGGTGGACTTGGCATCATGATTGATGATGTGGTGGCCGGTTTTATGGCGCTGGGATGCCTGCTCGCCATTGACGTCTGGGTCATGCCGATCATGCTGTAAGCCGGGCAGTGGAGGCGTTGCCGCCCGGGGCAGGCGTCAATGAATCTGCTGTTGATCTTCTTCCGGCAGAAGTCGAACAACATGCAAGAATCTTTTCAGGCCCGTTTCAGCCCTTTCACGGGTCGCGAACGGGCCGCTGTCAAAACCTTCTCGGGTGGTGAAGTACCATTTACTTCCGACGCAAAAGAAGCGACTACTGCGAAACGGTACGGGTCCGTCTTCTCCGATCCGACATTGAGTGTCCATGTTGTCTCCTGCGCCCTTTTGTCGTTTTAGGTGTCGGGCTCCGGGTTATCGTTTACCGATCTGTTTAAAATTAAATCAACCGCGCCTGAATTCAACCTGTTTTTACAATTTTACGCTCTGGGTCTCATTCCGGATCCGACCGCTGAAGCGCTGCCCCGTCATCAATCGATACGCCCGTCTTGCCCTCGTCACATCCACTCGTCAGAATGCGAACAGACGGATTACACACAACTGGGAGTTTCATGAGTATGTATCACATTTTGAGGGGTTTCCGAGCGCTCAGTCATCGGGTCGCTGTGATGAGAGCAGCGGCGTTCATGGTGGCGATGGCGCTGCTGGCAGGATGCAGTTCTTCCATGACGCGCGTGCAGACCTGGGAGGGTGGGGCAGCCGTGGACGGTTCCGCTGTGTTGGAAGCTCCCGGTGAAATTCGTGTCAGCCGCGTCAACGGCCGGGTCATGAGCAACTTCCTGGTAGACGATCTGGCGCTGGACTACGACCTGTTGCCGGGGGATACCCAGGTGGTTTTCAGCTACAAGACAATCTGGGCCAAGGCCGGTGTTGTTCGCAATGGCGAGTCCAAGGTGCATGTGGTTGAAACCGAGCCTCACGTTGCGACGTTTACCGCGCAGGCCGGGGAAACCTACCGGTTTGAGTTTGACAAGCCGGATAGCCGAGCGGACGCAGAGGTGATGGTTGAGGATTTCTCTGGTGCCGTGGTTAACAGCACTGGCGACGAAGTCGCCCGTTTCGAGTTATGGGACGGCGAGGTTGCACAAACGGCGGCACGAACTCCGGTTCCGGGAGAGTCCTCGGTTGACAGTGAGGCACCGGTCAGTGGTGATAATCTCCAGCGTCTGAAGTCGCTGTGGGAGAGCGCGTCGGAAGAGGAAAAGCGTGCCTTCCTGCGCTGGGCTTTCGAGTAATAACATCCAACATGCGACGGGTCCGTCAATGACGGACCCGTCGCAAGGTTTTCTTCAGCACACCTTCGAGAAACGTCAGGGCGTCGTCTGTGAGGCTTTGATGGGGCTCCCCACCCTGAATATCCGCATCATCGCTTTCCGGCAGATTCAACGCTGCGTCTTCGATACGGCAGAGGCTCTCCTCCACCAAACCTTTCAATGATTCACCGTCGGCGAGCACGTCCGGGCACAGGGTGAAATTAATGGTCAGGTTTCCCTGATAACTGACGGCCACAATGACCAGACCGAGACTGTCGAACAGCGGAGCTGAGTTGTACTGGCGAACCAGCCGCGCGCCCTGCAGATAGAGTGGTACCTGGGGACCGGGCACATTCGTGATCGGAAGATTGAACGCAGGCTGGTAGCGCTGGGCAATCTGCAGTTCAGAGTACAGCCGGGCAGAGAGCGCGAGCATGGTTGATGGCAGGAGTTCGGTCAGCCGATCGGCGGCGATGGCTTCGCGGTAGGGCTCAGACAACACTGCGTTGTGATGAATGGCGCGGATTCTGCGGGCCGGATTCGGTTCGGCTGTTGCCAGATCCAGCAGCATGGCGGACATCTGGTTGCCCGTGGCTTTCCGTAAGCTGTTCGAGCGGACCGAAATGGGGGTCATGGCGACCAGTGATTTTTCCTGCTCGCCGCCGTGTTCCGTGAGATAGCGACGGAGCGTCTCGGCACACAGGCCCAGAACCACATCGTTCAGGGTGACGTCACCAAGATTTGCCTTGATGGCTTTGAGTCTCGCGAGGGACACCTCTGCCGGTACAAGCTGGCGATTGGCGGTGATCTGTCGGTTGAACGGACTCTGAGGGGCTGAAAACAGCGGAAAGGGCAGAGGGATCTTGCGCATCTGTCGCTGGATGAGGCTCCGTGTCGTGACTTCGGCAGCGCTGAAAGCCAGGGCGCTCACCTGCAGAGGCTTGCGCAGGATATTGGCCCCGGTCTGGAGGATGATTCTCTCTTCTGACGGTTCGGGTTTGGGGTGCCAGGGTCTGGGCTGGTCGATCTGCCGGGCTTCGGGAGAGTACTCGAGCAGTTTGCTCATGATTTCCTCACCGCTGAAGGCGTCGATTGCCGCATGATGGAGCTTTACGATCAGGGCGAACCCGCGATGATCGGTATCCTCTTCGTCGGAGGGGAAGCCATCCACGAAGGTGATGTGCCAGAGGGGGCGGTCCCGCTTCAGGGGTTCTTCCAGAATCTTCGACGCCAGTTCCATAAGGCTGTGGACCTGACCGTGCTCGCCCAGGTTGACGTAGGCGAGGTGGCGTTCAATGCTGAAGTCTGGATCATCCACCCAGTAGGGGCGTCCCAACCGAAACGGAATCTCTTTCAGGCGCTGGCGGAAGACGGGCACTACATGCAATCGACTCCGTAAATAGGCGACGAATGTGCTGAATGGGAGCGGGCGATCGCTGTCGCGGGCATCGAAGAGGTAAATGCCCCCAATGTGCATGGGAGCCGTCTCCGACTCCAGATAAAGAAAAGAGGCATCCAGTTCCGACAACTGCCGCATGCTTGAACTCCGTTCTGCGGTTGGTTTCCGGCAGTATAAACGAGTGGGAGAGGATTCCGTTGGCTGTTTTGCCTCATTGCGGGGTGACTCGGCAGTCAGGTCACTCTCCCAGCCAGCGGGAAAATACGTCTGGCTGCCCAAGCCGATCCCAGAACCACATCAGGGCCTTGCCCTGGTCTTCTGCGTGCCGCGCCAGGTGAAGCATCAAGGGTTGTCTGGCGTCATGGACTTCAAGTGCGACCAACTGTCCCGTAGCCAGTTGCTCACGTACCCGTGGTTCCGGTAGCCAGCCCACACCCAGTCCTGCAACCTGTAGGGCGACCTTCTGGTCAATATTGGCGACCGTGATCGTGCGCTGTCTGCGAAAAATACCGGCATTTCCCGGTGGCAGCGACCGGGAGGTATCAGCGGCGACAGCGGCAGGAAAGCGGCTGATGTCTTCTTCGCTGAGGGGTTGACTGGCGGCGGCCAGGGGGTGCTCCGGCGCCACGGCGTACACAAAGTTCATGGCGCCGAGGGCGCGGGTGGTAAACGGGCCGGCCGGCTTGCTCAGTTGGTCAGCCCCGACAATCAGATCCACCCTGCGGCTTTGCAGGGCGTCCCAGGCGCCCGCGAACACTTCTTCCACCAGTTGCACTTCCACCGGAACCCCGAGCGCGTAGAACTCACCGATGGCGGAAAACAGGCTCTCTGCCGGAAGCAGGGAGTTGAAGCCGATGCGCAACCGCGTTTCCCATCCCTGGGCCACCTGACGAGTGGTATGCGCCAGGTTTTCCGCGGCCTCCAGCAGAGTGCGCCCTTCTTCCAGCAGATAACGTCCGGCCGGGGTCAGCGCGGCACGGTGCCCACTGCGGTCAAATATGGCGATGTCGAGGTCTTCTTCCAGCTTCTGGACCGTGTAGCTGATCGCGGAGGGAACGCGGAACAGTTCCCCTGCAGCCCCCGCAAAACTGCCTTTGCGGTCGATGGCATCGAGGACTTTCAGGGCGTCGATGGTAATGGCTGTGTGCATGTTCGAATAATCTGACGTAGTTGGCCGAAATTGCTTGTTTGAGAGGTTAGCAGGCTGGCCGGTATTCTTCTCGGAAATTTCGCGGGTTTTGACGAGGTAGCCGATATGGGATTGTTAGTGGATGGCAAGTGGCATGATCAGTGGTACGACACGGACAAGACCGGTGGCAGATTTGAGCGCGAAGCGGCTCGCTTTCGCAACTGGGTGACGGCTGACGGTTCCCCGGGACCAGAGGGTGAGGGCGGTTTCAAGGCCGAGTCGGGCCGATATCACCTCTATGTATCGATGGCCTGCCCGTGGGCTCATCGTACCCTGATTTTCCGCGCTCTTAAGGGTCTCGACAAGCACATCCCGGTCTCAGTGGTGCACCCCGACATGGTCGAAAACGGGTGGGAATTCCGCCCCGGTGACGATCAGCATCAGGACCGTCTTCATGACTTTCGCTTCCTGCATCAACTCTATACCAAAGCGGCGCCCCAGTATTCCGGACGAGTGACTGTGCCGACACTGTGGGACACCGAAAAGCAGACCATTGCCAGTAACGAGTCGGCGGAAATTATCCGTATGTTCAATTCCGCGTTTAACGGGTTGGAAGGTGTACGGACTGAAGTGGATTACTATCCGGTAGCGTTACACGGGGAGATTGAGGAAGTGAACGCCCGGGTCTACGACACGGTCAATAACGGGGTGTACAAAGCGGGCTTCGCGACCGCCCAGGATAAGTATGAAGAGGCTTACAAAGCGCTGTTCGAAACCCTGGATTGGCTTGAAGACCGTTTAACGGGGCAACGTTACCTGGTGGGTAGCCAACTGACCGAGGCAGACTGGCGACTGTTTACCACGTTAATCCGGTTTGATGCCGTTTATTACAGCCATTTCAAGTGCAACCGGACGCGCATCGCGGACTTTCCGGCGCTTTCCGCTTACGTGCGAGACCTCTATCAGGTGCCGGGTGTAGCGGAAACCGTAGACCTCGAGCAGATCAAACGCCATTACTACGTCAGCCAGCGCACGATCAACCCGACACAGATTGTGCCGGTAGGGCCGTCGCTGGACTTCGATGCGCCCCATGGGCGTGAGGCTCTGAGTGAATGAATCAGCTTACCCGGGCAACGGCGAGCTCGGTCAGTAGTGTCAGCGATTCCTTGTAAGCGGACTCAGGCAGGGTGTTGAGGCAGTCGGCCGCCAGCGCTGCCTGCTCCCTCGCCTTGGCCATGGTGTACTCCAGCGCGCCGGAGCTTTCCACGACGGCGAGAATGGCTGGCAGGTCGTCCAGGCCGCCCTTGCGGATGGCCTGACGAATCAGCTCGCGTTCTTCCGCCACGCCGTTCTCCATGGCATAGATCAGTGGCAGTGTGGTCTTCCCTTCGGCCAGGTCGTCACCTACGTTCTTGCCCATCGCCTCCGCATCCCCCCGGTAATCGAGCACATCATCCACCAGTTGAAACGCCAGGCCGAGATGTTTGCCGTAGGCCTTGAGGGCGGTCTCCTGCGCGCTGTCTGCACCGGCCAGCAGGGCGCCGGTATGTGAGGCTGCCTCGAAAAGCATTGCAGTCTTGTTGTGGATCACTGTCATGTACTGGGCTTCGTTGAGATCCGGGTTCTTGACGTTCATCAGCTGCATCACTTCGCCCTCGGCGATCACTGCAGTGGCGTGGGACAGCACATCCATGATTCGCAGGTCTTGCAGCTCCACCATCATCTCGAAGGCGCGGGCGTAGAGGAAATCACCTACCAGGACGCTGGGTGCGTTTCCCCAACGGGCATTGGCGGTGGAGCGCCCGCGGCGCATATCCGAAGTGTCCACCACGTCATCATGGAGCAGGGTGGCGGTGTGCAGAAACTCGATAACGGCGGCCAGCTTGAGGTGGTCGTCCTGGTCATAGCCGGTGGCTCGGCTGGACAGCAGAACCAGTAGCGGCCTGAGCCTTTTCCCACCACTTTCAATAATATAGTGGGCAATTTTTTCCACTAGCGGGACGTCGGAAGAAAGCCGCTTGATGATCAGGTCGTTCACGCGGCTGAAGTCATCGGCCACGGTGTCGTAAATGCGCTGGGCTGTCATGCGGCTTGCGAGTCCCTTTGTGGTAAGTTCGTCTGGTGCATTCGTCTGTAATTGAGGCAGGTCGCGGCAATGCTAGGTACTGGCGCTTTCAGTGTCAACTTGGCTTGTATTGCCGGGCGTGTTTTCGTACAATCACGCGCCCAACTCATCCCAACCTGCGCTCCCTGCTATAGGGTTGCCGAAGCGCTTCCCTTAGAACCAGGTGGATAAGAGCAGGGATGGGTCAATCGCGGAGAGCATGAATGTACGCAGTTATTGTTAGCGGTGGTAAGCAGCACCGTGTAAAGGAAGGCGAAACCCTGAAGCTGGAAAAGCTGGAAGTGGAAACCGGCGGTAACGTCGAGTTTGATCGCGTTCTGCTGATCGCCGATGGTGACAAGGTTCAGGTAGGCGCGCCGGTTGTTGATGGCGCCAAAGTGACAGCGGAAGTGGTCAGCCACGGTCGTCACGACAAGATCCAGATCATCAAGTTCCGTCGCCGGAAGCATCACATGAAGCGTCAGGGCCACCGTCAGTGGTTTACTGAAGTCAAGATCACGGGTATCAAGGGCTGAGGCTCTCGAAACACCCCTTAATTAAGGAGGCTTGTAATGGCTCATAAAAAAGCAGCAGGTAGTACCCGTAACGGTCGCGATTCCGAGTCGAAACGACTTGGTGTGAAGCGCTATGGCGGCGAAGCCGTTTCTGCAGGCAGCATCATTGTTCGTCAGCGCGGCACCCGCTTCCACGCTGGCAGTAACGTTGGCATTGGCAAGGACCACACCCTGTTTGCGAAAGCAGACGGCCAGGTGAAGTTCGAAGTCAAAGGCCCGCAGAGCCGTAAGTTCGTGAGCATCGTTCCGGCTGCGTAAGCAGCGGCGATCCGGTTCTGTCGAACCTTGGGTGGCACTGATATCATCAGGTATCAAGAGCCATCCGGAGCCCCGCAAAGCTTCCTAGAGGCTGCGGGGCTTTTTAGTTTATGCGCATAGCGCAAAGGGTTGATTCATGAAATTCGTAGACGAAGCCACCATCATTGTGGAGGCAGGTAAGGGCGGTCACGGCTGTCTGAGCTTCCGGCGTGAAAAGTACGTTCCCAAAGGCGGTCCCGATGGCGGTGACGGGGGTGATGGTGGCTCCGTATATCTGGAGGCGGACGATTCGCTGAACACCCTGATTGATTACCGTTTCCAGCGTAAGCACAAGGCGCAGAACGGTGAGCCTGGTGCGGGTCGTAACTGTACGGGCAATAAGGGTGAGGATCTTGTGTTGCCGGTACCGGTTGGCACGACGGTGGTGGATATGGATACCCACGAGGTGCTGGGGGATCTGACGCACGTTGGGCAGCGCCTGAAAGTGGCCCAGTGTGGTTTTCATGGTCTCGGTAACACCCGTTTCAAGTCTTCTGTGAATCGTGCGCCCCGACAGACCACCAAAGGCTCTGACGGCGAGTTGCGCAACCTGCGTCTGGAGCTCAAAGTGCTGGCGGACGTCGGGCTACTGGGGATGCCCAATGCGGGTAAATCCACCTTTATTCGTTCTGTTTCAGCAGCGCGCCCCAAGGTGGCGGATTACCCGTTCACCACCCTGGTGCCGAACCTTGGCGTGGTAAGCGTGCAGGCGCATCAAAGTTTTGTGATTGCCGATATTCCCGGCCTTATCGAAGGCGCCGCTGAAGGCGCTGGCCTTGGTATCCGGTTTCTGAAACACCTGGTGCGCACACGTCTGTTGCTGCACCTGGTGGACGTCGCGCCCTACGACGGCTCGTCGCCGGCGGAATCCGTGCGCGCCATCGAGCATGAGCTGGAGAAATTCAGTGAAACCCTCGCCAATCGCGAACGCTGGCTGGTCCTCAATAAGGTCGATATGGTGCCAGAGGCGGATCGCGATTCTCACTGCCAGGCCATCATCGATGAGCTTGCCTGGGAGGGGCCGGTTTTCCGCATTTCTGCACTGAGCGGTGAGGGTACCAAGCCGCTGACCCAGGCCGTCATGCGCTGGATTGAAGAGCAGGCAGAGGAAGAGGCCCAGAACCCCGAATTCGCGGAGCGTGAAGCGGCACGTCGCCGGCAGATGGACGAGGAGGCCCGTGCCCGCATTGAGGCGGAGCGACAGGCTCGTCGTGCTGCCCGTCAGGACGACGATGACGACGACTTCGATGACGACGATTACGATGTTGAAGTGGTCTACGCCCCCGAATAATCGCCAACAGTCGAGAGTGCTCCGGAACGATCATGAGTGAACGCTCACAGTTACGCCAGGCCCGACGTCTGGTGGTAAAAATAGGCAGTGCCTTGCTGACCAACGACGGCAAGGGACTGGACAGTGCCGCACTGGGCCTCTGGGTGGACCAGATTGCGGAGCTGATCGAGGAAGGTGTCGAAGTGGTCATCGTCTCCTCGGGGTCTGTTGCCGAGGGGATGAGCCGGCTGGGCTGGAAGGTGCGGCCAGCGCAACTCCATGAGTTGCAGGCAGCGGCAGCGGTGGGCCAGATGGGGTTGGTCCAGACCTGGGAAGCCCAGTTCAAGCGCCATGACATCCACACCGCCCAGATTCTCCTCACCCACGACGACCTGTCGGATCGCAAGCGCTATCTCAATGGCCGCAGCACCCTGCGTGCGCTGTTGGACTTCGGCGTGGTGCCCATCGTTAATGAGAACGATACGGTGGTAACGGATGAGATCCGGTTCGGCGACAATGACACGCTCGGAGCCCTGGTCGCCAACCTGATTGAGGCGGATGGGCTGATCATCCTGACCGATCAGTTGGGTCTGTTCGACAAGGACCCTCGCAAGCACGCGGACGCCCAGTTGGTGACAGAGCGTCGAGCGGGCGACCGCGAGCTGGATGCGATGGCTGGTGGCGGAGCGGGTGTGCTTGGCCGCGGGGGCATGCAGACCAAAGTGCGTGCTGCCCGTCTTGCAGCCAGGTCCGGGGCATTTACTGTGATCGTCGGTGGGCGTATCGAGCATGTCATCGCCCGGCTGAGGGCGGGGGATGTCATTGGCACGCTGCTGCTGCCTGAGCAGGGGCGGATTGCGGCCCGTAAGCAGTGGCTGGCCAGTCATCTGCAGACCCGTGGCACGCTGACGCTGGACGACGGTGCGGTCCGGGTTCTCTGTCTTGGAGGGCGTAGCCTGTTGCCGGTAGGTGTAAAAGGCGTGGCCGGACAGTTTCGTCGTGGTGAGATGGTGTCCTGTGTTGACGGAGGCGGCAAGGAAATTGCCCGTGGGCTGATGAACTACGATGCCGATGAGGCCAGGGCCATAGCCGGCCGCTCAAGTGACCGGATTGCGGAGGTCTTGGGTTACATCTCCGGCGAGGAGATGATTCATCGGGACAATCTGGTCATTGTCTGACAGATATAAAAAAACCGGCTTGAAAGCCGGTTTTTTTTCGCTCTGAAGGAAATCCGCTTACGCGCTCTTCAGGGCCTTGATCTTGTCGCTCAGGCGGCTCTTGTGACGAGCAACCTTGTTCTTGGCGAACACGCCCTTGTTGACCATGCTGTCCATGATCGGCTGGAACTTCTGGAAAGCCGCCTGGGCTTCTTCATAGTTGCCGGCTTCAATCTTTGACTGAACTTTCTTCATGTACGTACGCGCCATGGAACGCAGGCTGGCGTTGTGCTTGCGGTTCTTCTCATTCTGACGTGCGCGCTTCTTGGCTTGCGGGGAATTTGCCACCGTGTAACTCCTGAAAATCTGTAATTGATTCGAAAAATTCGCGGGCGCGCCAAAACCAGCGCGTCGAAATAAATGACGCGGAACTATGCCGCTGATGCGGGTAAATGTCAAGGCTTAAACCCATTTCATCCCGCGTTGCGCAAGGGCTGTGCTAAACTCGCGGCTCGGCAGTTGGCAGTGTCCCGCCGCATGCAGGTAATTTCCGAGATGGGCCCGCGTGTGGGCCTGTTCCCCTGTCTATTCTGCCACCCATTTTAATCCTTACAGGCGCCAGGGCCCGAATGTCATCCCAAGAAGCTCCGCAACAAGAAAAGCTCCCCCCGCAAGCGCCCGGCTTGCTGCGTTCATCGGGTGTAGTCGGCATTATGACGATGCTCTCCCGGGTCCTGGGGCTGGTTCGTGACATGGTCATTGCACGCTACTTCGGTGCGGGTGCGGGTGCGGATGCGTTTTTCGTGGCGTTCAAAATCCCGAACTTTTTGCGCCGGCTGTTCGCTGAAGGGGCGTTTTCGCAGGCTTTTGTTCCGGTGCTGTCGTCGTATCGGGAGCAGCAGGACATCGCCGAGGTGCGTCGTTTGGTCAATGCGGTGGCTGGGTCGCTGGGGCTGGTGCTGCTCGGGGTTACCCTGGTGGCGATGCTGGGTGCGCCGTTGCTCACAGCGGTGTTTGCGCCGGGATTCATGGATGACGATTACAAGTTCGGTCTGGCCAGCGACATGCTGCGGATCACCTTTCCCTACCTCCTGCTGATTTCGTTAACGGCGTTTGCAGGGGGCATCCTCAACAGCTATGACCGGTTTGCAATTCCTGCGTTCACGCCCGTACTGCTCAACCTGGCCATGATCGGCGCGGCCATCTTTCTTGCGCCGGTGATGGAGACGCCGGTTATGGCCCTTGCGTGGGGTGTGTTCATCGCCGGCGCTCTGCAACTGTTCTTCCAATTGCCGTTTCTGATGCGTCTGGGTCTGCTGCCCCGCCCCCGGGTCGATTATCGCCACGAAGGGGTCAGTCGTATTCTTAAACTGATGGCGCCTGCGCTGTTCGGCGTGTCGGTCAGCCAGATCAATCTGCTACTCGATACGGTGCTGGCGTCATTCCTGCAAACGGGCAGCGTATCCTGGTTGTATTACTCCGACAGGCTGTCGGAATTGCCATTGGGTGTATTCGGTATCGCGATTGCCACGGTGATCCTGCCGAGCCTGTCGCGCAAGCACGCGGCAGCGTCCGCGGATCAGTTTGCCGCAACCCTGGACTGGGCCGTGCGGGCCGTGCTGTTGATTGGCCTGCCGGCGGTGGTGGCGCTGGCGCTATTGGCGGAGCCGTTGATCGCAACGCTGTTTCACTATGGCGAGGTGACTGACCGTGATGTGGCCATGTCCGCCCAGAGCCTGCGGGCCTATTCCGCCGGGCTCCTGGCGTTCATGCTGATCAAGGTGCTGGCGCCTGGTTTCTTTGCCCGTCAGGACACCCGGACGCCGGTAAAGATCGGCATCATTGCCATGGTCGCAAACATGGCCATGAACCTGGCACTGATCCTGCCCCTTGCCCACGCCGGTCTGGCGCTGGCAACGTCGCTCTCGGCCTGGCTTAACGGCTTTCTTCTCTGGCGGGGACTGAAAAAGGAAGGTGCCTGGAAGAGCCAGCCGGGGTGGCCGAAGTTTCTCGTGCAGCTGGCGGTGGCCAATGGCGCGTTGGCGGCCGTGGTTCTCTACCTTCGGGCGCCGGTCAACGAGTGGCTGATGGCCGGTGGTCTTGAGCGGGCCTCGGATATGGCGTTGCTGGTGTGTGCCGGAGTAGCGGTGTACTTTATCGCGCTGGCCGTGACCGGGGTGCGGGTAAGACATTTCCGGCACAGGTAGGTTATAATCGCGCGTTTTCTCACCAGCGGGTTCGGGGTTCCTGTTGAGCCCGGCTACGCTGACCGCAACACTGGTAATTGAAAGGTTCGCATTGCATGCGTCTGATCCGAGGCCTGACCAACCTGAAACACCTGGCTCGGCAAGAGGCTTCGCCCCTGGCCGGCGGGTGCGTTGCTACCATTGGGAACTTCGATGGTGTGCACCTTGGCCACAAAACCATTCTTGATCAGGTCAAGAGCAAGGCTGAGGCGCTGAACGTGCCGTCCGTGGTGATGATTTTCGAGCCGCAGCCCCGCGAGTTCTTCCAGGGGGTCGAGGCCCCTCCGCGGCTGATGGCGTTCCGGCAGAAATTTGAAACCCTGATGGCAGAAGGCATCGATATGGTGCTGTGCCTGCGCTTCAACGAGAAATTCCGCAGTTATTCGGGAATGGGATTTATTGAGGACGTCCTGATCGAAGGCCTGTCCGTTCGCCATCTGGTGGTTGGCGACGATTTCCGGTTTGGCTGCGACCGTGCTGGAGATTTCGCGTTGCTTGGCCAGGTGGGCGCCGATCGGGGGTTTTCGGTGGAAAACACCCGGACCGTCACCGTGAACGAGGAGCGCGTGAGCAGCACGAGGGTACGGGAGCTGCTCAGGGCCAACGATCTGGAAAGCGCTGAAGCGCTGTTGGGCCACCCTTACCGGATTCGCGGGCGGGTCGTCTATGGCCGTCAGCTGGGGCGGGAGATCGGTGCTCCCACGGCCAACATCCTGTTGCGCCACATGCCTGCGTTGCAGGGCGTGTTCGTGGTCAGTGCCACGTTGCAGGACGGTTCGGTTCGTGACGGTGTGGCCAACATCGGCGTCAGGCCAACGGTGGACGGCAAGCAGCCGTCACTGGAAGTGCACCTCTTTGACTTTGCTGGCACACTTTACGGCCAGACAATGGAGGTGGTGTTTCGTCACGGTGTACGGGAAGAGATCCGTTTCTCCTCCGTGGACGAGCTCAAAGCGCAGATAGCGCGGGATTTTGACAGCGCCCGGCAGTGGATAGCCCGGCACGGCACGACCGCAAGCAGCGAACGGGTTTAACTGGCGCGATCTGGCCCCATTCATTGATAACAACTGACCGAAAGAGTACGCACACAGACCATGAGCGACTACAAGCACACTCTGAATCTGCCTGAAACCGCCTTCCCCATGCGCGGTAACCTGACCAAGCGCGAGCCGGACATGCTCAAGCGCTGGCAGGATCTGGATGTTTACGGCAACCTACGCAAGCAGCGTGAAGGTCGGGACAAGTTCATTCTTCATGATGGCCCTCCCTATGCCAATGGCAGCATTCATATCGGTCACGCGGTGAACAAGATCCTCAAGGATATGATCGTCAAGTCCCGCAGCTTCATGGGCTATGATGCGCCTTATGTTCCGGGCTGGGATTGCCATGGTCTGCCTATAGAACACAAGGTCGAGCAGGAGATTGGCAAAGCCGGTGTGAAGGTTGACTATAAAACGTTCCGGCAAGCCTGCCGCGATTACGCCACCAAGCAGATTGCTGGCCAGAAAGCCGATTTCATTCGCCTGGGCGTTATGGGGGAGTGGGACAAGCCCTACCTGACCATGGACCCGAAGGTGGAAGCCGGTATCGTCAGGGCGCTGGGCAAGATTGTTGCCAAGGGTCACCTCGTCCGCGGGTACAAGCCGGTTTACTGGAGCGTGGTTGGCCAGTCTGCCCTGGCTGAGGCTGAGGTGGAGTACCAGGACAAAACATCAACACAGATTGATGTCCGTTTTACGGCGGTCAATCCGAACGCTGTCCTCACGTTATTCGGTACTGACCAGGGCGAGGGTGACGTCTCCCTGGTGATCTGGACAACCACCCCCTGGACCATTCCGGCGAACCAGGCGGTGTCCATCGGTGCTGATCTTGAGTACGCGTTGGTGCAGGTGGATGTGGGGCATGGTAACGAGCGGATGATCCTCGCTACCGATATGGTGCAGGGCATCATGGCCCGCTGGGGCGTTGACGATTATCAGGTTCTGGGCAATGTTGCCGGGGCCGTGCTTGAGAATCAGTTACTGCACCACCCGATCTATGACAAGCAGGTTCCCGTCATCCTCGGCGACCACGTGTCTCTCGATGCCGGTACGGGCGCCGTGCACACCGCGCCTGATCACGGTATGGAAGACTTTGAAGTCGGCAAGCTCTATGGCATCGACACCATCAACCTGGTGAAGGCCGATGGCACCTACACTGATGCAGCGGGTGAGTTTGCGGGTGTGCATGTCTATAAGGCCGACGAGCCGGTGTGTGGCGCCCTGGAAAGGGAGGGCAAACTGGTGCGGTCCGAGAAATTCCGCCACAGCTACCCCCATTGCTGGCGCACCAAAACGCCGTTGATCTACCGCGCAACGCCCCAGTGGTTCATCAGCATGGACAAGCTCAACCTGCGCGCGGATGCCCTGGAAGCGATCAAGGGCGTCCGTTGGGTGCCGGGCTGGGGCCAGAATCGTATCGAAGCGATGTTCGAGCAAAGCCCCGATTGGTGTATCTCTCGTCAGCGCACGTGGGGCGTGCCGATCACCCTGTTCATCCATAAAGAGAGCCAGGAGCTCCACCCGGACACCCAGGCACTGTTTGAAAAAGTGGCCCGGGCTGTGGAAGCGGGCGGCATTGATGCCTGGTATGAGCTGGACCAGGCGGAATTGCTGGGCGCAGAGGCTGATCAGTACGAAAAGGTGATGGATACGCTGGATGTCTGGTTCGACTCCGGTGTGACTCACGAATCCGTATTGCGTGTCCGCGAGGAACTGGGTGAGTTCCCCGCCGATATGTACCTCGAAGGGTCTGATCAGCACCGCGGCTGGTTCCAGTCGTCCCTGAAGACCTCCATTGCGATGAATGGCGTGGCACCCTACCGGCAGGTGCTGACCCACGGTTTCACCGTGGACGGCAAGGGCCACAAGATGTCCAAATCCATGGGCAACGTGATTGCGCCCCAGGAAGTGATGAACGAGCTGGGCGCGGATATTCTCCGCCTGTGGGTCTCGGCCACGGATTACAGTGGTGAGATGACGGTCTCCAAGGACATCCTGCGTCAGACCGCCGATGGCTATCGCCGTATCCGTAACACCGCCCGTTTCCTGCTCAGTAACCTCAATGGCTTTGAGCCGGACCAGCATATGGTGGCGCCGGATGACATGATCGCCCTGGACCGGTGGATGGTGGACCGCGCGCTTCAGCTGCAGACGGAACTGAACGAGGACTATCAGAACTACGCCTTCCTGCGGATCTACCAGAAGGTTTACAACTTCTGTGAAGCAACCCTGGGTGGATTTTACCTCGATATCATCAAAGACCGTCAGTACACCACGCCCGCAGACAGCCTGGCGCGGCGTTCTTGTCAGACCGCGCTCTACCACGTGGCAGAGGCGCTGGTGCGCTGGATTGCACCCATCCTGAGCTTTACCGCCGATGAGATCTGGCAAGCCCTGCCGGGCAAGCGTGGCGACACGGTGTTCTATGAAACCTGGTATGAGGGCCTGACCGCACTGCCGGAGAACGCCGAACTTGGACGGGAGTACTGGCGCCAGATCTACAGCGTCAAGGAAGCCGTAAACAAGCGGTTGGAAGAGGCGCGGGCACGGGGAGAAATCAAGGGCTCCCTGAGCGCTGAGGTCACCCTGTATTGCGAAGGGGAGTTGGCTGCGGGGCTGAAGCATCTGGGGGAGGAGCTGCGTTTCGTGCTGATTACCTCAGAAGCCACCGTCAAGCCGGTCTCGGAGGCAGGCGATGCCGAGCCGACATCCTTTGAAGGTCTGATGGTGAAAGTGACGCCTGCTGGCCACGCCAAGTGCGAGCGCTGCTGGCACCATCGTGAGGACGTCGGGGAGCACGCTTCCTATCCGGACTTGTGTGGTCGCTGTGTGACTAATGTCGAGGGGCCGGGCGAAGCCCGCTCGTTTGCGTAATGGACGCGACCATGACGGATGAAAGCGCGGGCTCCAAACTGAAGTGGTTGTGGTTGGCAGTGCTGGTCATTGCGCTGGATCTGGGCACCAAGGCCATGGCCACGGCTATGCTGACCTATGGTAATCCGGTACCGGTGCTGCCCAGCTTCAACCTGACACTGCTGCACAATACCGGTGCGGCGTTCAGTTTCCTCGCCGGTGCGGCCGGGTGGCAGCGCTGGTTTTTCGTGGTGCTGGCCATCGGTGTGAGCGTCGCGCTGGTGGTATGGCTGAAAACCCTGAAGCGCCATGAAACCTGGACAGCGGTTGCGATCGTACTCATTCTCGGAGGTGCGCTCGGTAACGTCTATGATCGAATCGTGCATGGTTATGTGGTTGATTTCCTGCATTTTTACTGGAACGACTGGCATTTCCCCGCCTTCAACCTGGCCGACACTGCCATTACAATCGGTGCCGGCATGATGATTCTCGACATGTTCCGCAAACCCGACGATGGCGCTGCGGACGGGAGTGAAAGTTCCTCATGAAAGATCTGCCAATAGACAAGGGTACGCGGGTGACCCTGAATTTCGCCCTGAAGTTCCAGGACGGCGAAGTAGTGGATTCCACATTCGACAAGACCCCGGCCACCCTGGAAATCGGCGATGAGAACCTGCCTGAGAATTTCGAGGCGTACCTGATGGGTATGGTCGCGGGCGAGCGCAAGACGGTGGAAGTACCCCCGGAAAAGGCGTTCGGTCAGCACAACCCGAACAATGTGCAAACGTTCAAACGGCATGAGTTCAGCGCTGATATGGTGCTGGAAGCCGGGGTGATGATTTCCTTCGCAGATGCCCGCCAGCAGGAATTACCTGGCGTTGTCAGTCGGGTGGAAGGCGATGAGGTGGAAGTGGACTTCAACCATCCGCTGGCAGGGCGTACACTGACCTTCGACGTGGAAATCATTGATGTGGAGCCGGTCGGACCGGCCCACTAACCAGAGCAGCAGGCAGCTATGCAGATTCGACTTGCCAATCCCCGCGGCTTTTGCGCCGGCGTTGACCGCGCCATTGAAATTGTAAACCGGGCACTGGACGTATTCGGCGCACCCATCTACGTACGCCACGAAGTGGTCCACAATAAGTTCGTAGTAGATAACCTGCGCAATCGCGGTGCGATTTTTGTGGATGAACTGCATGAGGTCCCCGATGACACCCTGGTCATCTTCAGCGCCCATGGGGTATCCCAGGCGGTGCAGAACGAGGCGGCCCGTCGCGGCCTGAAAGTGTTCGACGCCACCTGTCCGCTGGTTACCAAAGTACACATGGAAGTGATGCGCTACAGTCGTGAAGGCCGGGAGTGCATTCTCATTGGTCACCATGGCCATCCGGAAGTGGAAGGTACCATGGGGCAGTATGACCATGGTAACGGCGGCGAGATCTATCTGGTGGAAAACGAACAGGACGTTGCCAATCTTGACGTCAATGACCCCGGAAAACTGTCTTACGTGACCCAGACGACCCTGTCCATGGACGATACCGCACGGGTCATCGACGCTCTGCGAGCGAAGTTCCCCGAGATCCAGGGGCCGCGAAAGGACGACATCTGCTACGCCACCCAGAACCGCCAGGACGCCGTAAAGCAACTGGCGGGAGACTGCGATCTGATGCTGGTGGTGGGGTCTCCGAACAGTTCCAACTCCAACCGCCTGCGCGAACTGGCCGAGCGCATGGGCACCCCCGCCTATCTTATTGACGAAGCCTCCCAGATCGACCCGGTCTGGCTCGATGGCAAGAAGATTGTTGGCGTCACCGCCGGAGCCTCCGCACCGGAGGTACTGGTGAATGACGTTATTTCCCGCCTGAAAGACCTTGGTGGTGACATGCCGCAGGAGATCCCCGGTCGCGAGGAGAACATTGTGTTTTCCATGCCGAAGGAGCTGCGGATTGATGTGGTGAACGTCTGATTGCTGAGGGGAAATTGTAAGCAGATTCTGAGTATCAGGGATGCTGTGAAGGACCTCTCAGTTATGGTTTATCGCTCACCGTTCATCGGGTGAACCGCTCCGCTTGTCCCTCAATGATTGTTCTCAGCCTTGCTGCTTGATTAACATCGTTTCATGAATGATGGAATAGGCTGAGGAAAGTGAACGACTCCAATTCCGGTTTTACCTTAATCGAACTGATGATCACGCTGGTCGTTCTGGCCATTCTGCTGGCCGTCGGCGTCCCCTCGTTTAACAACCTGATTGAGAATAACCGTGTGACTGCTCAAGCGAACAGTCTTCTGGGTGCGGTAAACCTTGCTCGAAGTGAGGCTGTAAAACGCGGAGTTCCAGTTTCCGTAAGAAGCGAGGACGGGGGGTTTGAGGAGGGGTGGTGCGTCATAGTTGGAGGACTGGTGACTTGCCAGAATGCAGAAGGCGCAGGTGCATTGATCCGGACATTTGGCGGTAATCCTCAGGTTTCGATAGACGGTGGCGGGCTCAATGGGATCACCTTTGATAATAGAGGGTATCGAGCAGCACCTGCTGCGGGCAATGTGGAGATAAACGTTGAGCCCGATAGCTGTGAAGAAAATGAGACCTCTCGCAGGGTGCTGTCGGTGTCGTTGGCAGGTCGCGCTTCGCTGAACCAGGGGGTTTGTGAATGAAACAAGCAAGCTACCGTCGTCCTCGAACCTCCAGATTACCGATATGTCCCGGCGGTATGGCGGGCATTGCATTGATTGAAGTCCTGGTAGCTGTGTTGATTCTGGCCGTTGGTCTTTTGGGTATGGCGGCTATGCAGGGGTTGTCGAGTCAGATGACGAACGCCGCCGAACAACGGACCCAGGCTGTTCTGCTTTCATCGGACATCATGGATCGGATTCGTGCCAACCGCAATAACCGGGCTCAATACGATAATCTGCAAGTGAACTTCGAGGACACCGATTGTGAACCCGGGTTTGAGCCTGATAACAATGCGGTGGTCAGTGAAAATGACATCGCGGAGTGGACGAACCTTGTGGTGTGCCTATTGCCAGAGAGTAGTGCAACCGTGGATGTAGATAATGCTACGGGAGAGGTAGATGTCACGATCGACTGGGAAAAGCGGGATCCCAATGATCCGCCTGTAAACCTGAGGACGGTAATCTGATGCGCAATCAAACAGATTTCTCGGGCACAGGGTCCAGGACTCCGGCCCCTACGGAAAAAATGAATGGTTTGTCCCTGATTGAGCTCATGATTGCCATGGTACTTGGGCTTATCCTGACGTTGGGCGTCATGCAGATTTACCTTGGTAGCAGCCAGACCTACAGGCTTACAGATGCCATTGCGCATACACAGGAGAATATCCGGTTTGCTGCGACGATGATTGAGCGGGACGTACGCGGAGCCGGAGGGCTCTCATGCCTTCAGAACGCAGGTGATGTCGACGTAAAGCTTCAGGGTAACCGAGTGGTTGATCTGGCCGATGGGTTAATCGGCTGGGAGTTCGATGGCACGGAGCCTGGTGACGAGTTCGAAGCCTCTGAGGAGTTGGAGGCGGCGGGTTCAGGGAACTGGCTCCAAGGAGCTGGCGGAACGCCGTTTCCTGCTGAGATTGATGGCGAAATTCGGTCAGGTTCCGATGTATTGATCGTAAATTCTCTGCAGACTATCTCCGTTGATATAACCGGAAGCTCGACCGGGACCATCACCCTGGATGGTGCCTCGGGCATTCCCTCAGGAAGAATCGTACTTGCGGTGGATGCTAACTGCTCTTCAGGGGAGCTTTTTCAAAAGGCAAATAACGAGACCGCTAACTCAGTCCCGATCGCCGGTGGTGGTTTCGATCCCGGTAATCTTCCAAGTAGTGGGTTCGAGAACAGCTACGGGCCGAACGCACGGGTCGCTGAGCATAGTACCTTTGCCTATTACATCGGAGAAGGAGCCAGTGGTGAGCCCGCGCTTATGCGACAAAGACTTGATGCGGGTTCCCCAAGCCCGGAGGAGTTGGTGGAAGGCGTTGAATCTCTTCAGATTCTGTATGGCATAGCAACGGGCCCGCTGCGGCAGGTTGACCAGTATGTCACAGCAGCGGCTGTCACCGACTGGTCAGAAGTGATGAGTGTGCGGCTGTCGTTTCTTGCCCGCAGCGTGGAGAACGCTAATGCTGACGCCGGAGCTCGTGACTTCAATCTTGCCGGCACGGTTATCTCGTCTCCCGATGACAGGCGGGCACGCCTGGTTTCCACGATGACTGTCGGCATTCGAAACCGACTGGAGTGAATAACATGAATAGCGCAGGCAAATTGCGACTGAAGGACGAGGCAGGTAGTGCATTGATCGTGTCTCTGATCATGTTGCTTCTGTTGTCATTGATTGGGCTCAGTGGCATGCAGTCGACCATTCTTCAGGAGCGTATGGCGTCGAACTTACACGACAGGAACATTGCTTTTCAGGCCAGTGAGCGGGCGCTTCGGGTAGGTGAGAATTGGCTGGTTGACTCCTCATTGATGGCTTTAACGAATGATCGCCTGGAGGACCCGGCTTTCTGGGATGGTTCAGGAGCGCAGGCAGTCACCGTTGCGACCCTGGACGAGCAACTTTTTGCGGAGCCGCGCTACCACATTGGATGGGTCGCAGAGTATTGCCCAAGTCCCATTGCAGGCGAGCCTTGTTACGACCGGTTTGCTGTGACATCGAGGGCTCAGGGTGGAACGGAAACTTCCATCGTGATTCTGCAGACCATGTTTATGCCAGAACCTGATTGAGCTGGGCGTAATGAATTAGGCATTCTGCCGGGAGATCAGATATGAATTCGCTAATCAGTTGGTGCCTTGCCATGTTCAAAGGGAAAGTCAGACATATTTTGTTCTCCTGCCTTGCGGGTGTCCTCACGGTAAATTCCGCCTTGGCATACGCTGACCCTATCGATATCTCGGATATTCCACCGACGTTGGGTGGGAATGTTCCGCCGAACATCATGTTCATTATTGATGACTCGGGTTCGATGCAGTTTGAATTGCCGGAAAGCCAGTTCAGCTTCAGCGTTTCATATATGTACCCTCCGGTTTCTAATATGTATGGCAGTGGTATTTATGACCAGCGCATATTCGATTTCGATGACGACAATGACAGAAACAGGTTGTTCCGTTCTCACAGTGGAAACTCTTTCTACTACAATCCTGAAAAGGATTATGAGCCCTGGTTTCGGGGCGACAGAACTCAATGGGACGCTGCGAATCCTCGCGCGGCGCTCCGTTTTCCCGGCAGGCCCGCTTCCGGGGCTGTAGATCTGGTGTCCCGCCAGACCTGGAATCAGTGGATACGGAAAGTTGGCGATAGCTATTATTATAACTACGACAATAGATACTATTGGCCCATTACCTATTATGTGAAAAAGGAAGGTGAGGGGGAGTTTAATAAAAGTAGTTATATAAAATATCAGGTGCGAAACGGGAGAGCTTTCAGGACCGACCTTCAAAATGGCAATGAACAGGAGATTAGCACGTTCCAGTTTGGCGATAAGACCCGGTCGGTCAGCCAGGAGATTCAGAATTTTGCCAATTGGTACTCCTATTATCGATCCCGCACCCTGGCTGCCCGTTCTGGTATCGGAAACGCCTTCTCTCAGCAAGGCGAAGGGCTGAGGGTAGGTTACGGGCGTTTGAACAAAGGAAATTCGAACGTCGATGGTGAAGATACCGATGTTATCGTGCGTGGTGTCAGAGCTTTTGAAGGGGAAGACCGGGAGGAGTTTTTCCAGCGACTCTATACCGATCAAGTCCCGAATGCCGGAACACCGCTGCGTCTGGCCCTGAAGCGAGCTGGCCAATATTTTGAGCGCAGCGACAACCGGGGGCCATGGGGAGCCGAACCAGGTATTAACGATTCCAGTAGTCAGCTTGAATGCCGCCAGTCGTTCACGATCCTGATGACAGATGGATACTGGAGTGGCGGTTCCCCTGATGTGGGTAACGTGGATGGCAACAATGGTCCTCAGATTGATGATTTTGATGGGTATCAGGCTGAGTCGCCGTTTGAGGACAATCGTAGTAATACTCTGGCCGATGTTGCTATGCGCTACTGGAGCAGGGATTTGCGTCCAGATCTCGAGAATGAGGTTCCCACCAGCGGACTCAACCCGGCATTCTGGCAACACATGGTGACCTTTGGAGTGGGCCTGGGGGTCACTGGAACCATCGATGATCCTCAGACTGTTTTCGATGCGATTGGTGATGAGAACACGGATATCGATTGGTCGAATCCGTTCTCCGGTAGCACCGCCATCAGTGAGCCGGCAAAAGTGGATGATCTCTTGCACGCTGCCGTCAACAGCCGGGGCGGGTTCTTCAGCGCAGCTGATCCGGAAAGCTTTGCTACTGAATTATCGGGCGTACTGACCACTATCGTCAGTCGTGTCGAAAACTCAGCGACCGCGGCTGCAGCCAGCTCCACGGTATTTCGTCAGGGTGCCCTGAGTTATTCTGCCGGTTACCGAAGCACAGACTGGAGCGGAACTGTCCAGGCTACTCAGATTCTTGCCGGCGGTGCCCGTGGTGGCCTCATATGGGATGCAGAGCGCGAGCTGGAATTCAAAGGATATGAAGACCGTGAGATCTATACACATAATGGCAGTTCGGGCGTTCCTTTCTCGAACATCGGTAGCCTGAGTGAGTCCCAGCAAGACGCTTTGAACACCAGTCTAAACGGTGAAGAAGATAATCTGGGCGCTGCGAGAATTGGCTGGTTGAGAGGAAATGACAGCGCCAACGGCACTTTCCGAACCCGGGAATTTCAGCCCGAAGGGAGTAGTAGTACCCGTTTGCGACTGATTGGTGACATCATCGGTTCTAATCCGCAGTATGTGGGTAAAACAAACTACGGCTATCGGCGACTCGGGGGCGCGGAGGGTACTCAGTATGCCGCTTTCCGTGCGAGTGAAGAGTACAATAGTCGCCCCGATGTCATTTATGTCGGTGCGAACAACGGGTTCCTGCACGCTTTTGACTCGTTGTCCGGTGAAGAGTTGTTCGCCTACATGCCTGGCGAGTTTCTTGAGCCTGGAGAAAGCGACTATGCACCGGTGAACGAGCTCATGTCGCGTACTTACGAGCACAGGTACTTTGTAGATGGTACTGCCGCGGTTTCCGATGCTTATATTGACGGTCAGTGGCGTACTGTTCTGATTGGTACTACAGGCGTTGGCGGACGCACGGTATTTGCACTGGATATAACAGATCCCGAGAGCTTTAGTGCTGATGATGTGCTTTGGGAATTTACCCATGAAGAGCTGGGCTACGGTGTCGGTGACGCAAGTGTCGTAAGGCTTGATTCCGGAAGATGGGCAGCTGTATTTGGCAACGGCTACAACTCGGAATCGAATGAATCCACTCTGTTTGTGGTCGATGTAGAAACGGGTGACCTGATTTCTGCGATTGGAACTGGCGAGGGAGATTTCGAGAATCCCAATGGTATGTCTGCCCCCGTTGTTCTTGCTGACCGCACTAATGGTGTCGCGACCCGTGCCTATGCAGGGGACCTTCTGGGCAACATCTGGCGGGTAAATCTCGGCTCTACGCCATACAGATCTGAGAAGGTATTTACAGCTACCGACGGTAGCGGCCGGCCGCAGCCTATAACTGCAGCTCCCAGGGTTGCGTTTGTTCCTGAAGGCAGCAATGAAGACGTCCTTGTCGTTTTCGGCACGGGCTCTTTCTTCCAGGCAAACGACGGTCTGGATAATCAGGTACAGAGCCTTTATGGGATTTATGACGGCGGCAATGCCAGTCGTGTGGATCGGGGCGACCTGCTTTCCCAGGAGATCACCGTTCAGAATACGACCGCGTTCAATGTAAATGTCGACGGAAGTGTTGAAACCCAGTCACTGGACATTCGGTCTGTATCGGATAATCAGCTCGGCAATCGAGATGCAGGATGGGTGCTCGATCTGGACACCTCGGGCGGCGAAAGGGTAATCAGCCCTGCGGCCTTCCCATCGGGTTTCCCGGTTACCCGGGTACGATTCAGCACACTGATCCCGGATACAAATGCCTGCGGTGGAGGACAGGATGGTTACATCATGGATATTGACCTTCGCACAGGCGGACAGACACCAAATGCAGTCTTTGACCTGAACCGGGATAGTCGGTTCGACGTTGGAGATTCCGCAGGCTCGAACATCGTCAACGGAATAAAGAACGTCGTGAATGGTGAACGAATCAGTGTTATCCGGGACCAGGGAGTAGACTTGTTCCTGGACTCAGAGATCGTTGAAGTACCGGACAGTTATGACGGTGCTGAAGAGGTGGATGAAGATACGGGCAACGATGATGATTCAGGCGAAGGTGAAGGCGGTGGTGGCGGCGGCTGTACAGGTCCGCTATGCGGTGACGCAGAGGACTTCCGCTTTGGTCGTCAGAACTGGGAAGAGTTACGTTAAAGATTGGCTTTGGGTTGCTGGAGTTCTGTGATGTGATGGAGCCCTCCAGCACCTGATGGTCCCACTCGTGATGGAGGCAGTATGCGGTTCAAAGAGTCGGCGGGTTTCACACTTATAGAGCTAATGATTGCGGTAGCAATCATTGGCATTATTGCAGCTATCGCCGTGCCCAGTTATCAGGCTTATGTCGAGTCAACACGCCGAACCACGGCGCAAGGAGATCTGCTGGAGCTTGCGCAGTTCATGGAGCGCAGATACACAAATGGCTATGACTACCGTGATGGCGGCAACAATCCTGTGCTGCCATTTACGACGCTACCAAGGCAAGCTGGAACTGTGTTCTATAATTATGCCTTTTCAGAAGATGTGACAAGGACAAGTTTTACGTTGCGGGCAACACCAGCCGCAGGCCAGGCAGAAGACGACTGCGGCTGGCTGGAGCTGGATGAAGCGGGGGCGCGCACGAGTGAGTCTGGCGACCCGGCGTGCTGGCAATAGGCATTAACAGGAAATCTTGGAGCCATCGGCTTTTTCCCGGATACCATCCCCATTCGTGTCTATGGCAAGGCGAACCCGTCCAGATAATGTGATAATCAACTGTTGTCGTTTGTCTGGGCTATCCTGTTGCGCGCACCAGGTAATGTTCCCCATCGTGCCACGAGCATGACCTAAAGGGGTGAACTGAAAATATCGCCTTGATTTGGGTGCCGCAGCTAGTCTCCCAATTGATGATACCTGGGTTTCAAGAAGGACATCGCCGTCTGCTGCTAGGCGTTTCCGATTATTGGGGTCGGCAAACATTGCTATGGGCTGGTTCCATTCTGAGCTGCAGACACCTCGCTCATCAAGCGGACAAATTGTGATAATCTGCGCGCGCCGAATGGCCTCAGACCGGGCGCTATAGAAAAGCCTGTTCAGGTTCTTGATATCTGTTTCGCCAGCATGGCGTTGAACAAAGCTGCTGTAAGAGCCTGTGGTGGCCAGCATGATAATAGTGAGTAGTGCAATACAGATAAGCAGTTCGATTAGAGTAAAACCGAGGGGCCTCCTGCCCCTTGAGCCAGAGTTCAGCATTGTTCCCATCCTTGGGTTTCGTTAATTTCAATTACGGAAATCTAACATCCATAGCGTTTATGCGCTGTCAGTCTTCATTGCAGGGCGTGTAGGAGATAGATTACTCCATCCCCAACTTCTTCAACCGATACCTCAGTGCCCGGAAACTGATGCCAAGCCGCTTGGCGGCGGCGGTCTTGTTCCAGCGGGTCGCTTCCAGGGCTTTCTCAATGGCCTGGCGCTCGATGCTTTCAAGGTAGCCTTCCAGGTCCATTTCCCCGTCCGGTACGTCCGCGGCGGGACTGGGCTCTTGAGGAATGTCGGCGGGCTGGGTTCGAGAAGGCTCCGATGCCAGCGGGGCGTTTCCGATGTGAAGGTCGGCGGCGCCAATGCGGTCCTCATCGCAGAGAGTGAATGCGCGTTCGAGGATGTTTTCAAGCTCCCTCACATTTCCGGGAAAATCGTGTTCCTTCAGCCGGGCAATCGCGTCGGCCGTCAAGGAGGCGGGCTCACATTCGTACTCGCGGGCAATGCGGCCGAGGATGTGATTGGCCAGAAGCTCAATGTCGTCGGGCCGCTGGCGGAGAGAAGGGACGGCCAGTTCAATGACGTTGATGCGGTAGAACAGGTCCTGACGGAAGATGCCGTCCTGCACCAGTTGTGGAAGGTTCTTGTGGGTCGCGCTCAGCACACGGATATCCACGGGTACTTCCCGGGTATCGCCGACCGGACGAACCGCTTTCTCCTGAATGGCGCGCAGCAGTTTCACCTGCATTGCCAGCGGCAGGTCGGCCACTTCGTCCAGAAACAGGGTGCCGCCGTCGGCGGACCGGAACAGGCCGTCCTTGTTGTCCACGGCGCCGGTAAAGCTACCTTTCTTGTGCCCGAAGAACTCGCTCTCCATGAGTTCCGAAGGGATGGCGCCGCAGTTGACCGCGATAAACGGTCCATCACGACGTGGGCCTTGCAGGTGAATCATCCGCGCCACCAGTTCCTTGCCGCTACCGGATTCACCGCTGATAAACACAGGCGCCTGGCTGCGGGCCAGCTTTCGAACCTGATTGCGCAGGCGTTTGATCTCGGCCGAATTGCCCAACAGCAGGCCGGGCTCATCGGATGATGTTTCCGCGTCTGGGCCGGGTTCGGAGAGTTTCAAAGCGCTGTTGACCAGCTCCCGCAGTCGGGGGAGCTCTACCGGCTTGGAGACGAAGTCGAACGCACCCGCTTTCAGAGACTCGATGGCGGTATCCATATTGCCGTATGCGGTGATCACCGCCACCGGGGTGCGCGGAGCATGCACCTGAATCCACTGCACCAGCTCGATGCCGTTCCCATCGGGCAGGTTCATGTCGGTCAGGCACAGGTGTGGGCCATGCTCTTCCAGGAGTCGCTTAGCACAGGTGATGTCTGGAGCCGTCAGTGTTTTGATGCCCATCCGGGTAAGGGTGATTTCCAGCAGGTCGCGGATATCCGGTTCATCGTCAACGATCAGCGCGGTGTGAGTGGTCATCGTGTGGTGTCAGTTCCCTTTGGTTATTCGGTCGTGTGCCAGTACGCCGTCATCAGATCATTCGCCCGGGGTGGGCAAACGTAATGCGGAAACAGCAGCCGGCTTTGTTGTCTTCCACCAGGGAGAGATGAGCCTGGTTAGCCTCGCACAGTTCCCTTGCGAGATAAAGACCGAGGCCGGTGCCACGCTTGTCGGTTGTGAAAAAGGGCTCAAAAACCGACGTTTGCTGATCTTGTGGTATGCCCGGCCCAATATCACGGACGTCGACATACGCCCGCTCCCCATCAGCTGTGGCACCGGCATGGAGTGCAACGTACCGTCGACCACTGTGCTGTTCACTATACCGTAGCCCGTTATCACAAAGATTGACCAGAACCTGCTCGATCTGACTCCGGTCGAATCGTGCAGCGGGGAGCGGGCTCTTGAGGTCGAGTTCAATCTCGGCACCCGGTTCGTTGTCATGGCTCTGGGTCTGCAGATAGTCAGCGCGAAAATCGGCCAGCCATGAGCCGATATCCATCAATTCGCTGTTGGCTGTGCGACGGCGGGAAAGATCCAGAACGTTTTCAATGATGCCGTTTACCCGGCGTGAGTGCCGCTGGATGATGTCCAGCATCTGCCGGTCGCCTGCATCAAGATCCGGTGATTCGTCCATGAGTTGGGCTGCATGGCTTATTGCGCCGAGCGGATTGCGTATCTCGTGCGCAATGCCGGCAGTCAGCCGGCCGAGAGACGCCAGTTTCATCTGTTGGGCCTGCTGCGTCACCTTGCTCATGTCCTCCACGAAGACCAGGATATGATCCCCCCGGTCCTGGTCCAGTTGGGTAAAGTTCACCTGCAGCAGGGGTGAGGTCGATGAGGCCTGGAAGGGCTCAATCTTTCGCATTGGCTCTTTCAGCCAGGATTCCAGTCCGAGCCGAAGCGGTTGAGGCAGGGCCTGGCCACGATTGCCGTCGACTGGACGTCCGGCGCTGGCGCCAAACAGCAGCTCCTCCGCCGCTGCGTTGGCAAGTCGGATCTGACCGTAACGGTCCAGCACGAGTATTCCTGTTCTCATGCGCTGGATGATCTGCCGATTGATCTGCTCCAGTTCGGCAATACTGCGTGCCCGCGAGGAGGCCAGTGCTTCGCTGCGCAACATGCGTTTTGATATGTTCTGCAGGATAAAGGCGGCGGCAAAATAGAGAATGCCAAGGGAGCCGGCCCGGACGATGTCATCTGCCGATGCGTCGAGGGCCAGGACGGACCAGCCCGATATGCCGAGGGAGCAGATGGCTGCCAATGCGGCATAGAACGTTCCCATCCGGCTTGGTGTGAGGATATTGCCAGCCGCTACGGAGACAATCACCAGGTTCGCTAGGCCGTTGGTGATGCCGGTACTGGTCAGTAGCAGTGCATGAAGGGTCAGGATATCCAGCAGTACCGATAGCGTGATGTGGCGTTGCTGGGGATGAAAGCCAGCCAGCAGAAGCAGGGCGATAAAACTGTTCAGCGCGAAATAGCTGACAACGCCAGCCTGGTAGATATCCAGCATGCGGAACCGGGTGTCAAAGTTAACCGGGTCCACAAACAGCAGGGCCACCAGCAGAAGACTGATCACAACCCGGTAATGGTTGTAGATTCGGAACAGCTTGCTTCGCTGGGTCATGGGGGCGTTACCGGGCCGAGGATCCGAGGCTTGATGAGCCGGGGTTGTCATAATGGGTGTTCACCGAGAATTCCGTTGCATTGACGGGTTATAATAGCCTTTTAACGGCAATAAGTTACAGGAGCTGCCTTTATGTCCGAGTCACAGCCACGCCCAGCCCAAGACAACGTGCCACCCCGCCTACGAGTGGTGATGGCGCAGCTTGATTTTCTGGTGGGCGATATTCCCGGCAACACGCGGGCTGTGATTGATGCGGCGAAAAAAGCCGGCGACGAGCATGGGGCAGACGTGGTGGTGTTTCCGGAGCTCTGCCTGACCGGGTATCCGCCTGAAGACCTGTTGTTGCGACCGAGCCTTGACCTTCGTGTCAGCGAAGCCCTGGAGGCGCTCCGGTCGGCGCAGCTCGACGTGGCCATCGTGATCGGTGCACCGCTACGCCAGGGTGGACTGTTGTACAACGGAGCCGTGGTGATTGATCGGGGGGAGATTGCCGGTCGTTACTTCAAGCGTTTCCCGCCGAACTATCAGGTCTTTGATGAGAAGCGGTACTTTGCAGAAGGCCGCGAGACGTTGGTGATGACGATTCGCGGTGTGCCGGTGGGCATTACAGTGTGTGAGGATCTCTGGAGCGACGGCCCGGTTGAGGACACGGCCGCGGCCGGAGCCCAGTTGATCCTGAATCTCAACGCGTCGCCTTACGACATTGGCAAACAGGCCCGTCGCAAGGCATTACTTGAGCGTAAGGCCAGGGAAAATCGGGTCAGTATTGTCTACGTCAATCTGGTGGGTGGTCAGGATGAGTTGGTGTTCGATGGCGGCTCCATGGTCTTTGATCACTCCGGGCACCTGAACGTTGAAGCGCCCCAGTTTGAAGAAGGGCTTTATCCGGTGGACTTCCTGTACGAACACCACTGCCAGCCCATCTCGCAACCTTTGCCTACCGAACCTTCGCTGGAAGAAAACGTATACAAGGCGCTGGTACTGGGCGTGCGGGATTACGTCAACAAGAACGGGTTCCGGTCTGTGGTTCTGGGTCTGTCGGGCGGGATTGATTCCGCAGTGACCCTGGCGATCGCCGTCGACGCCCTGGGGCCGGACCGGGTAAGGGCCGTCATGATGCCGTTCCGTTATACGTCCGGTATGAGTCTTGAGGATGCGGAAGCAGAAGCGCTGGCCCTGGGGGTTCAGTACGATGTGTACTCCATCGAGCCAATGTATGAAGCGTTCATGAGCGCCCTGGCGGAGCCCTTTGAAGGCACCAGGCCGGATACCACGGAAGAAAACCTGCAGGCGCGGTTGCGTGGTGTTTTACTGATGTCTCTGTCGAATAAATTCGGGTCGCTGGTGTTGACCACCGGAAACAAAAGCGAGATGGCTGTGGGTTATTCGACACTATACGGTGATATGGCTGGTGGTTTCGACGTTCTGAAAGATGTGCCCAAAACCCTGGTGTTTCAGCTGGCCTGGTATCGCAACACCCTGTCGGAGGTTATTCCGGAGCGGGTGATCACCCGACCGCCGTCAGCAGAGCTGGCGCCGGATCAGAAAGACGAAGACAGCCTGCCGGGCTACGATGTGCTGGACCAGATCCTGAACCTATACGTGGAGCGGGATTTCAGTGCGGACGCGATTGTCACGGAAGGGTTTGACCGTACGGACGTGGAGCGCGTCATTCGCCTGGTGGATGTGAACGAATACAAGCGTCGTCAGGCCCCGATCGGAGTGCGTATCACCGAGCGTGGTTTTGGAAAGGATCGCCGTTACCCGATTACCAACGCGTGGAAAAGCGGGAAATAACCTGGGGTATTTCCCGCCCCTGCCTGATGGGTGACTTATTCGTCCCCCATCAGGCCGAAGGTCACAACGCTGGTCAGTGACCGGTCCTCGCGTTCAAGCAAGGATGGAACGTACTCGCCATTGTCATCAAAAGCGTCGCTGTCGGGGTAGTTCTCTGACAGCATCGCAATGGCGTCATCGGCCGCCTTGTTGAGCTTCAGGAAGCGGAAGGTTTCCGCCAGGATAATAAGTGCCTCTTCAACCACCGGAGACGTGGAGAAGTTCTCGATAACGTATCGGGCCCGATTGTTGGCCGCAACATATGCTTCGCGCTTGATGTAGTAGCGGGCGGCATGAATCTCAAGTTCGGCCATCCGGTTGCGGATGGCAATCATGCGTTGCCGGGCGTCCGGCGCATACTCGCTGTTGGGGTAGCGATTCAGCAGGTCGGAGAAATCCCGGAAGGCCTGACGCTGCTCGCCGGGGTCCCGGGCAGAAACGTCAATGGGGAAGTAGCGGGCCGCCAGGCCAATGTCCAGGTTGTAGGAAGCCAGGCCACGCATATACATGGCATAGTCTGCATGTTCGCTCTGGGGGTTCAGTCTCAGGAAACGGTCAGCCGCGGCCCGAGCCCCTTCTAGGTCGAGGTTCTGGTAGCGGGCGTAGATCAGGTCCATCTGGGCCTGTTCGGCATAGCGACCGAATGGGTAGTAGGTTTCGAGGAAATCGAGGTTCTGTTCCGCTTCGTTGAAATTGCCGGAGTTCATCGCCTCGCGGGCATTTTCATAATAGGTCTCTTCCGGCAGCACTTCTTCCTCCTGGTTGGAGGCGCAGGCGCTGAGCATTAACGCCGTCGTGGCCAATAGCAGTAATCGAACAACTGATCTCATGCCGGAATCCCGTATAATGACGAAAACGAATGGTCGGTCATTGTAACGGGGAACGTTGGCGTTGTGCAGTGTCTGGCCTGACTGATTGGAATTTTCTGACCGAAACGTAACACACCTTTTACCGGCCCCGGGGGCTCAATGTCTGCAGAGAACCGTATTACCGCCACTTTTTCCGTACCGCCGGAGCTTAGTGATCGTCGCCTGGATCAGGCGGCGGCGGAGCTGATGCCGGAGCATTCCCGCTCCCGCCTTCAGGGCTGGATCAAGAATGGCGCGCTGACCGTGAACGGCGAGTGCCGGAAACCGCGGGACAAGGTGATGCTGAACGACCGTTTGGACCTCGACGCGGAACCGGAAGTTCAGGTGAGCTGGCAGGCCGAGTCCATCACGCTTGATGTGGTGTACGAAGACGACCACCTGCTGGTGATTAACAAGCCGGCGGGACTGGTGGTGCACCCTGCGGCGGGCCATGCGGATGGCACCCTGGTGAATGCGCTGCTCAATTACGCACCGGAGGTGGAAAATCTGCCCCGGGCAGGAATTGTGCACCGACTGGATAAAGACACCTCCGGTATCATGGTGGTGGCCCGCAGCCTGATCGCCCATACCTCGCTGGTGGATCAACTGCAGACCCGTACCATGGGCCGGGAATACGAAGCCGTGGTTGTCGGTACCCTGACCGGCGGGGCGACGGTGGACGCGCCTATCGGACGTCATCCCCGGGAGCGAAAGAAAATGGCGGTGGTGCCGAGTGGGAAGGCGGCGGTGACCCATTACCGTCTTGTGGAACGCTTCGCCGCCCACACCCACGTCCGCTGCAAGCTGGAAAGTGGCCGTACCCATCAGATCCGGGTGCACATGGCCCATGTAAAGCATCCGTTGATCGGTGACCCCCTTTATGGCGGCAGGCTGCGTCTGCCCAAAGGTACAACCGAGGCGCTAAGGGAAGTGCTGGCGGCCTTCCACCGGCAGGCACTGCATGCACGCAAGCTGACACTGGAGCATCCCGAGACCGGTGAGATCCTGAGCTGGGAAGTGCCGCTTCCGGACGATATGGAACAGCTACTGGCGGCGTTACGCCAGCATGTTAAGGATCTGGAGAATGATGGCGCCTGACCTGCCAGTGATCGTTCCTGAGTGGCCTGCGCCCAGCCGGGTGAGGGCCCTGTGTTCCACCCGCCTGGGGGGAGTCAGCGAAGCACCCTGGGACTCTCTCAACCTGGGAGACCATGTGGGTGATGAGCCGGGACGTGTCCGGGAGAACCGCCAACGGTTGGCTGACCTGGCGGGACTGCAACCTTCCAGTATGGGATGGCTTGAACAGGTACACGGTGTGGATGTGGTGAGCCTGCCTGCAGCGGGTGTTCCTAGAGCCGATGCCAGTTATACAACCGATGCAGATCAGGCGTGTGTCATCATGACCGCAGATTGTCTGCCGGTGCTGTTGTGCGATGCGTCGGGTACGCGCGTGGGCGCAGCTCACGGTGGCTGGCGCAGCCTGCAGGCGGGCGTTCTTGAAAAGCTGGTTGAGCGGATGGGCGGAGAGCGCCGATCGTTAATGGCCTGGTTGGGACCGGCCATCGGACCCTCCCACTTTGAGGTGGGCCCCGAGGTCAGGGCCGCGTTCGTTGCTGACGATCCTGCGGCAGAAGCCGCGTTTTTCAGGTCTGGCGCCCGGTCAGGCCACTTTATGGCCGACATTTACCGCCTGGCCCGGTTGCGGCTCGGCAGTTGCGGTATCCATAACGTCTACGGTGGCGATCTCTGTACCGTGTCCGACCCCAGCCGTTTCTATTCCTACCGCCGCGACGGCCGCACCGGTCGAATGGCCAGCCTGATCTGGATATCCGGCAACGCCTGATGCCCGTCAATTTTCTGACAGTTTCTTTCCGCCCTGCTTGAAGTCCATCCGTATGCCCTTACATTTAAGTTCAAAGCAAACGGGATGTACGCAACCACGCAGTGACACCCGGTCTACGATTTGGGGAAACAAAGAACATGCGAATTGACAAACTCACCAGCCGGTTACAGACGGCCCTTGCGGACGCGCAGTCCCTCGCGGTCGGCAAAGACCATAATTTTATTGAACCCGTGCACCTGATGCAGGCGCTGCTGGACCAGGACGCTAGTTCAATCAAACCGCTTCTCAAGCAGATCGGGGTGGAACCCGGTCGGGTGCGCCAGGCGATCGCCCGTGAGATTGAGCATCTGCCAGAGGTTCAGGGATCAGCAGGTGATGTCTCCATGTCAAACGATATGGGGCGCCTGTTCAATATCGCGGACAAACTGGCGCAGAAGAGGAGGGACCAGTTTATTTCCAGCGAGCTTATGCTGCTTGCAGCGCTGGAAGACCGGGGCACCCTCGGTAGGGTAATGCGGGAACAGGGCGTAGACAAAGCCGCGCTGGAAAGGGCCATTGACGACGTTCGCGGTGGCGAATCGGTGAATGATGCCGCAGCGGAAGAGAGTCGCCAGGCGCTGTCAAAGTACACGGTTGACCTCACGGAGCGGGCGGAAGCTGGCAAGCTGGATCCAGTGATTGGTCGCGATGATGAAATTCGTCGGACCATTCAGGTGCTTCAGCGTCGGCGCAAGAACAACCCCGTCCTTATTGGTGAACCTGGTGTCGGTAAAACCGCCATAGTTGAAGGCCTGGCCCAGCGCATCGTTAACGGAGAGGTGCCGGATGGCCTTAAAGACAAAAAGGTCCTTTCGCTGGATATGGGGGCGCTGATCGCTGGCGCCAAGTTCCGCGGGGAATTCGAGGAGCGTCTGAAAGCGGTTCTCAATGAACTGTCCAAGCAGGAAGGTCAGATCATCCTGTTCATTGATGAGATTCATACCATGGTGGGGGCGGGCAAAGCCGAGGGTTCCATGGACGCCGGCAACATGCTCAAGCCAGCCCTGGCGCGCGGTGAGTTGCACTGTGTGGGCGCCACCACCCTGGATGAGTATCGGGAGCACATCGAGAAAGACGCCGCCCTTGAGCGTCGGTTCCAGAAAGTGCTGGTCAGCGAGCCGAGCGAAGAAGACACCATTGCCATCCTGCGGGGGCTGAAAGAGCGGTATGAGGTGCACCACGGGGTGGAGGTGACGGACGCCGCCATCATTGCTGCAGCAAAGCTGTCCCATCGCTACATTGCGGATCGTCAGTTACCGGATAAGGCCATTGACTTGATCGACGAAGCGGCGAGCCAGATCCGCATGGAGATGGACTCCAAGCCCGAAGCGCTTGATCGCCTCGAGCGTCGCCTGATTCAGCTGAAGATCGAGCGGGAGGCGCTGAAGAAGGAAACCGATGCCGCATCGAAAAAGCGTCTGGAAGAGCTTTCGGACGTGATCCTCAAGGTCGAGCGTGAGTACGCTGATTTGGAAGAGGTGTGGAACACCGAAAAGGCTGCATTGCATGGCTCCCAGAAGATCAAGAGCCAATTGGAGCAGGCCCGGATTGACCTGGAAAATGCTCGTCGTGGCGGGGATCTTGGGCGGATGTCTGAGTTGCAGTACGGCAAGATTCCGGAACTTGAGCGTCAACTGGACATGGCGAGCCAGGCCGAGATGATGGAAATGAAGCTGCTGCGTAATCGTGTCACCGACGAGGAGATTGCCGAGATTGTCTCGAAGTGGACCGGTATTCCTGTGTCCAAGATGCTTGAGGGTGAGCGGGACAAGCTGATGCGCATGGAAGAAGCCCTCCATGGTCGCGTGATCGGGCAGGAAGAGGCGGTTGAGGCGGTGTCGAACGCTGTGCGCCGTTCCCGAGCGGGATTGTCGGATCCGAACCGTCCGAACGGCTCATTTCTTTTCCTCGGGCCAACGGGTGTTGGTAAGACTGAGCTGTGTAAAGCCCTGGCGGCGTTCCTGTTCGATACCGAAGAGGCCATGGTGCGCATTGATATGTCCGAGTTCATGGAGAAACACTCCGTGGCTCGCCTAATTGGTGCGCCGCCGGGATACGTTGGTTACGAAGAGGGCGGCTACCTGACGGAAGCGGTTCGGCGTCGGCCCTATTCAGTGCTGTTGTTGGATGAGGTGGAGAAGGCCCACCCGGATGTCTTCAATATCCTCCTGCAGGTGCTGGAAGACGGCCGGTTGACCGACGGCCAGGGCAGAACCGTGAATTTTCGCAACACGGTGATCGTGATGACCTCGAATCTCGGGTCGGACATCATTCAGCAGAAGGCTGGAGAGGAAAACTACGAAGCCATGAAACAGGCGGTCATGGAGGTGGTGGGTACTCACTTCCGTCCGGAATTTATCAACCGCGTGGATGAGGTCGTGGTGTTCCATCCGCTGGCGGAGAATCAGATTCAGGGCATCGCGAAGATCCAGGTCGAGTCACTCAGCCGTCGGCTTAAAGACCAGGAGATGACATTGGCGCTGGATGACGCTGCGATGGAGCTGCTGGCGGAGGTAGGCTACGATCCCGTCTACGGGGCCAGACCACTTAAGCGGGCCATTCAGCGCATGATTGAGAACCCGCTGGCACAACGGCTGTTGCAGGGTGATTTTGTGCCCGGTGATACCATTGTTGGCCGGGTGGAGGATCACAAGCTGGTGTTCGCCAAAGCCTGAGCGTCTGGCCGACGCTGACAAACCGCGTCAAAGGCGGTCGTGATGGTCGCCTTTGACGCGTCGGCTACGGGGTTACCGGTCGCTTGTACTACCGCCCTCCGGTCCGCAGTTGGTGTCGGCGATTTCCTGGTATTTTTGCCGCTGCTCCTCAATCTCTTCCGGCGACAAATAGCGTTGCTCGCCGTCCTCCTCAATACGGATCCGGCTGTTGCGGTCCATGATGGCGAGGTTGCTGCGGGCGGTGTCACAATTCGCTGCACGCTGCTTCCTGCGAGCCTCTTCCGCCGCCGACTCAGCTTCCCTTGCGCTTTCCTCGCTCAGGCGGGATTCAAGCTCTTCAACACGCTCCTGGGGCGTTGGCCGTGATTGCCCGGTTGAGCTTGTGCCTGTTCGTACGCTGACCTTTTCCGACGCTTTGCCGGTCGGTTCCCGGTCGCCGAAATGGGTCACGCCGTTCTCATCCGTCCATTTGTAGACGGAGGCTCCGTTGGCGGCCAGGGGTAAGGCTGTCAGGATCATGGTCAGTGTCAGGATTTTTCTGTTCATGGATCTACTCTTCTCGCGTGGCTCATTGCCCGGCCGGTTGGTGGGGCCGTTCTGGACCGATTTTCCTATCATGCCAGTTGATGACTGGATTTTCTCCAATCTGGTTCAAATACCTGCGCAAAGTATGACAGACCTTTTGCCGCTATGGACAGAGAATCAGCACACTGCTATTGACAGGGAGTTTCCCGCTGTCAAAATTACCGATTGCCTGAAGACAGGGGTCAATACGGCAGGCAATCCCGAGCGAGTATCCCCCGTTAATCACCACACTGAACGCGCCGCGCACAGGTCGCGGGATGGTTGTTGCTTCATTGCAACCCGTCGATTGGCCGTTCTCCGCAACCCTCAGGAGGGCGGCTGGCCAGGAGACAACCTCTTAAAGGTAGTGTGGAGGAGCAAGCCGGTGCCGCTTTCACAAGAAGCTGGCAGGCCGGGTATCCAGGCAACCGGGAGCTTTCCCGGCTCATTCACTCGTAGAAGAGGGTAGAAAATCGTGGAGTTATTGTCTGGCGCCGATATGCTGATCCGGTCCCTGCAGGACGAGGGCATCGAATACATATACGGCTATCCGGGTGGTGCAGCCCTTCATATATATGATGCGCTGTTCAGGCAGGACAACGTCAAGCATATTCTGGTTCGGCACGAGCAGGCCGCGGTCCATATGGCCGACGGGTACGCTCGCGCAACCGGAAAACCAGGTACCGTACTGGTGACCTCGGGTCCTGGAGCCACCAACACAATCACCGGTATTGCCACCGCATTCATGGATTCCATTCCCATGGTGGTTCTGTGCGGTCAGGTTGCTTCGACACTGATCGGGGAAGACGCCTTCCAGGAAACGGATATGATCGGCGTTTCCCGTCCTGTGGTGAAGCACAACCTCAGTGTGCGTCATCCTGAAGAAATCCCCGAGGTGATTCGCAAGGCTTATTATATCGCCTCGACCGGGCGCCCCGGTCCGGTGGTGGTGGATATCCCGAAGGATATGACCACCCCGAATGAGCGCTATGAGTATGTTTTCCCGAAGAAGGTCAAGCTGCGTTCCTACAACCCGGCGATCCGCGGCCATGCCGGTCAGATCAAGAAAGCTGTGGATATGTTGCTCGCGGCCAAGCGACCGATCATCTACGCCGGTGGTGGTGTTGTGCTCGGTAAGGCCTCCGGCCAGCTGACCGAACTGGTGCGCATGCTGGGCTATCCGATCACCAACACCCTGATGGGTATCGGCTGTTACCCGGCTTCAGACAAGCAGCACCTGGGGTGGCTCGGCATGCATGGCACCTACGAGTCGAACATGGCGATGCATCATTCCGATCTCATCCTTTGCGTCGGTGCACGATTCGACGACCGGGTGACCAACGCGACAGAGAAGTTCTGTCCTGGCGCGCGGATTGTTCATATCGACATAGACCCTGCATCGATTTCCAAGACCATCGACGCGGACGTGCCGATTGTTGGTCCGGTGGATGCGGTGCTCAAGGAAATGATCACCCTGGTCAAGGAAAGCAAAGAAAAGCCGGATGCGAGCGCGATTGCCGCCTGGTGGAAGCAGATCGAGGAATGGCGCGCCTTCCACGGTATGCGCTATGAGACCAGTGCCGATACCATCAAGCCTCAGGAAGTGATTGAAGCACTCTGCCGTCTGACCCATGGTGAGGCCTTTGTTACCTCGGATGTGGGGCAGCATCAGATGTTCGCTGCGCAATACTACAAGTTTGATAAACCCAATCGCTGGATTAACTCCGGTGGCCTCGGCACGATGGGCTTTGGCCTGCCAGCCGCCATGGGCGTCAAGCTGACCCACCCTGATGACGAGGTGCTCTGCATTACCGGGGAGGGCAGTATCCAGATGAATATCCAGGAGCTGTCCACTTGTAAGCAGTACAACCTGCCAGTGAAAATCATCAACCTGAACAACCAGGCTCTGGGCATGGTGAAACAGTGGCAGGACATGAACTATGAGTCCCGGCATTCCCAGTCGTACATGGAGTCCCTTCCGGATTTCATAAAGCTGGCAGAAGCCTACGGCCACGTTGGTGTTCGCATCGACCGCAAGGAAGATCTGGAAACCAAGCTCAAGGAAGTGCTGGCCATGAAGGACAAGCTGGTGTTCGTGGATATCTATGTTGACCGGTTTGAGCATGTGTACCCGATGCAGGTCGCCCGTGGTTCCATGAAAGACATGTGGCTCAGCAAGACGGAGAGGGTGTGATCATGCGTCGAATCATTTCTGTTTTGCTGGAGAACGAGCCGGGTGCGCTGTCCCGTGTTGTCGGACTCTTTTCCCAGCGTAACTACAACATTGAGACCCTCACCGTGGCACCGACAGAGGACGAGACCCTGTCCCGTCTTACCGTGACCACGACCGGCTCGGACAAGGTCATTGAGCAGATCACCAAGCAGCTGAACAAGCTGATCGAAGTGGTCAAGCTGGTGGACCTGACCGAAGGTTCCCACATCGAGCGAGAGCTGATGCTGGTCAAGCTCAAGGCGACCGGTTCCCAGCGAGCCGAGATCAAGCGCACCGTTGATATCTTCCGCGGCCAGATCGTGGATGTCACCAGCTCGGTCTACACGGTGCAGCTGGCAGGCGACAGTGAGAAGCTCGACGGCTTCATCCAGGCTGTCGGCACGTCCGGCGTGCTCGAAGTGGTAAGAACCGGCGTGTCCGGTATCGCTCGCGGCGAAAAGGTGTTGAGTCTCTGACCGGCACGTTTCCATTTTCACATCATGGTCCCGTCCGCGGGGCCAGTTAATACAGAGGTTATCCCATGCAGGTTTATTACGATAAGGATTGTGACCTTTCCCTCATCCAGGGCAAGAAAGTGGCCATCATTGGCTTTGGTTCCCAGGGCCACGCGCACGCGTGCAACCTGAAAGAGTCTGGTGTTGACGTGACGGTGGGCCTGCGTCCTGGCTCTTCGTCCATCGCCAAGGCCGAAGCCTATGGTCTGAAGACAAACGATGTGCCGTCGGCCGTTGCCGCAGCGGACGTCGTTATGGTTCTGACCCCGGATGAATTCCAGTCCCAGCTTTACGCGGCTGAAATCGAGCCGAACCTGAAGCAGGGCGCCACCCTGGCGTTTGCCCACGGGTTTGCCATTCACTACAACCAGATTGTTCCGCGCAAGGATCTGGACGTCATCATGGTGGCGCCAAAGGCGCCGGGGCACACCGTTCGCACTGAGTTTACCCGGGGCGGCGGTATTCCTGACCTGATTGCCATTTTCCAGGACGCATCCGGCAACGCCAAGAACCTGGCCCTGTCCTATGCCAGCGGTATCGGCGGTGGCCGTACTGGTATTATCGAAACCACATTCAAGGATGAGACTGAGACCGATCTGTTCGGTGAGCAGGCCGTTCTGTGTGGCGGTGCGGTTGAGCTGGTCAAAGCTGGCTTCGAAACCCTGACCGAAGCGGGTTACGCGCCAGAAATGGCATACTTCGAGTGTCTGCATGAGCTCAAGCTGATCGTTGACCTGATGTACGAGGGCGGCATTGCCAACATGAACTACTCCATCTCCAACAATGCGGAGTATGGTGAGTACGTGACCGGCCCTGAGGTCATTAACGAGCAGTCCCGCGAAGCGATGCGCAACGCGCTGAAGCGTATCCAGAGCGGTGAATACGCCAAGATGTTCATCTCCGAAGGGGCTCTGAACTATCCGTCCATGACTGCGCGTCGCCGTCAGAATGCCGCCCACGATATTGAAGTGGTGGGTGAGAAGCTGCGTGGCATGATGCCGTGGATTTCCGCGAACAAGATCGTGGATAAGGATAAGAACTGATCCGGGTATCCGGTATGGTTCTGAAAACGCGGCCCGGGTGGCCGCGTTTTTCGTATATACTGCGCTCAAATACTTTCCGGAGCGAATGGAATGAGTGAAGACAGAAAAATCCCGGAATCGGAAAAGGCAGCCGCAACTGACAAATCCGCAGAGCACTCGCCGGTGCATGAGTATGAACCTGGCGAAGTCGTTGAGGAGGAATTGGTGGAAGGTGCGCCCGTACGGCGCAAAGGCATCTACCTGCTTCCGAATGCATTGACGACCGCTTCTTTGTTTTCCGGCTTTTACGCCATCGTCTCTGCCGCTAATGGTATGTTCGACAATGCCGCGATTGCGGTCTTCGTCTCAATGATCCTTGATGGGTTGGATGGCCGGGTTGCCCGAATGACCAATACCCAAAGCAAATTCGGGGAGGAGTACGACAGCCTCGCGGATATGGTCGCGTTTGGTGTGGCGCCGGGGCTGGTGGCATTTTTCTGGTCTCTTAACGAGCTCGGGCAGGCCGGCTGGGCCATCACCTTTATCTATGTGGCAGGTGCCGCGTTGCGACTTGCGCGTTTCAACACTCAGATTGGCTCGGTGGACAAAAAGTTTTTCGTTGGGCTCGCCAGCCCCGCCGCCGCTGCCTGTGTGGCAGGGCTTGTATGGTGCTTCCATGATGTCGACCCGGCCACATGGCTGACCCTGATGACCATTGTGGTCGTTGGCGGCAGTGGTGTGCTGATGGTGAGTAACATCCTGTACCGGAGCTTCAAGGACCTGGATCTGCGGGGCAGGGTGCCGTTTGCCGCTATCTTGCTGGTGGTGCTGATCTTCGTGGTCATCGCTCTTGATCCGGCTACCGTGCTGTTTACCGGTTTCCTGCTCTATGGATTGTCCGGTCCTTTCCTTGCGTTGACCCGCAAGGCTCGTCGCAGCTAATCGCCTGCCTCTGCAATCTTTTACCCCCGGCCCGTCAGGGCCGGGGGTCTCCTTTCCAGAGTTTCCTTACCCTCTCCTGTTTCCTGAAAGTGTCTGTTGTATTCGGGGCATGTTGGCTCAGTCATCGGCTTGAGACAGGGAAGCGGGTTGTTTTGTGTCCGATTTGAGTGCGATTTGATCGGTGTCGTAGGGGGAAACCGAGATGCCGGGAAAATACTTTCAAATCCTCGTTGACACCACGGCTGTCGTCTGTAGAATGCGCATCTCCTTCGAGGGGCAGGCCAGTCAGGCGGCTCCGGATTCGAAGGTCAACTGTTTGAAAGTATTGAAGAAAAAGAGTTTGAGATTT